>JAABUO010000119.1_pt1 | contig 213903 bp, 243 predicted proteins | sample 5559291 | NCBI WGS metagenome assembly JAABUO01 (sample SAMN10711878, study PRJNA513372) | rock metagenome | isolation source: Antarctica rocks | place: Antarctica: Victoria Land, Finger Mt sud
CAGATGTTTTATCTGCTGACTGCACAAAAGTATTCACGAAAGAATAATTTCTTCTGTTCAAGAAATTCAAATATTGAGTTTGAATTTGAAAAGCAGAGAGTTCTTCTCAAGTATGTTTCAAATCAATAATCTCAGATTTTGCTTGAATTTTCTCAACTTTCTTCTCATAAGAAGACAGAAAAGTTGAAACAGCAAGATCAGATTGTAAATCATTGTCATTATCAAATTCAATACTTTGAATATCTGATGTAATGTTTGAAATAACTAAGTTTGAACGTGCTTGTACTTGAAAGAATAATCGATTCTTAAGTAAAGATTGTGCAGTAATAAATGAAGTGACAGTATGTTTAAAATCACTTGCGTGATCATGTGTACAATGTCTTTTCATATTCTTCATGTTTAACAAAACTTGTTTGCATATATTGCAAGAAAATGCATTATTATGTATAACAAGCTCTGAAAAATCAGAAACTATTGTCAAAGATTGTTGAATTAATGATAGTGTATGTGAAGCAGTGAATAATTGTAAAGAAGAAATTCGTGATAGAAGCTTTTGCTGTTTTTCTTTTTCTGATTGATGTGAATAATGAAACTTGATATGAGAAGAAAACGTGTCAGAAAATAAAGCAATATGACATTCTGAACAAAGTAATAAAGAAAACTTAGAATAATATGATAGAAAAGAGAAAGAAATACACTCAGCTGCATTCTGTGTATATGATGTTGAGTTACTATTCAATAAATTAATATATAATGCTTTATTATTGCATGTATTATTATATTTACTTACTGTGATGCAGATCTTGCGTGTCGACTTTGATCAATTGCTGCGTCGTTGACGAGCTCGTTATGTACAGACATGTCAAATCATGTACATAAGATGTAACGTTGTAGATTCAATCTCAATTGATATATGTAACTTTGATAATCAAACACAAGTAATATGAATGCTGTAGCAACGTTGTTGAGTGCATTGTATGTAGCTTGTCAATGATGTTCTGATGTTGAACAAGACATGAAGTTGAAAGAAAGATGAAGCAAATTTACTTAAGTAGCGCTGAACTAAGAGCTTGCACAGAACATCAAAACTGAACATGTATATTTGATCTTTGATATTTTGATTTACAACGCAAGCAGTAAACTTAATGAGTTTAATATTATTTAAATCGTAATTGCTTAAATTAAAACTTTGTCATATAAAATTATTCTTTTAAAGCGTTGTTTGTTGAACTGTAGTGATTCTACGTCAATTGTGCGACGAGCGCTGCTATGTTGAACGTTGAACTTTAACATTCGCAATACTTTCAATAATGATTGCTATGTCAGATTTCAATATTATTCAATTATTTTTGAAGATCTGAATTCAGCTGATTTAAAGCTACAAGTATGTTGTAGAAAGTTTTGTCAAATAATGAATGCATGAAGTTCAGTATTGATCGAGAAATTGCTGCTATGCGGGGAATGCGATCGCTCAGCGCATCGAAATATTCCCAACCTCGACTGCTAGATCAAATCTCGATATTTTTTAATTATTTCTGAAGCATTGAATTCAGCTCAATCAGAGCTACAATTATGTCTTTCAAAGTATGTTGAGTAATCAAAGCGCATATGTTGATTCGGGCGAGAAAAGACGTACTACTAGGTGAGCGATCAATCAGCGCAGTGAATCTTCTCAATCTCGATTACTAGATCAGATCTTGATATTTTTTAATTATTTTGAAAGCATTGAACTCAGTTGATTCAGAATTACAATTACGTCTCTCAAAGTATGTGAGATAGTCAGCGCGCAGAAATCAATTCAAGCGGGAAAAGATGCTGACAGCTGAAAGATCGAGCAGTCTCAATTCTCAATATTCTCGATCTCATTTGCTGAGTCAAATCTTCATATTTTTCCGGAATTTTTGAATCTTTGAACTAACTTCGATCGACTTTACAATCTTCGTCAGCGAAAGTTCTTCATCAGAGAGCATCTAGTAGAAGTTCAAGACAGATGATTGATTGATCGAGAGACAGATGATCTCGCTAGTTGAATGAGATTTGACGATGAAAAGCTTTCTCTGAGTCATCTGCTCAGATGATTCAAAGAATCATGTCGAGAATAAGAGATAGCTTTGTCTGACGCGTTCATCTCAAGCATAATAGATTTTTCTGATTCAAACATGATCAGTACTGACTGAGAGATAAACAATTTCTTCAGCTTCTTGAAAGCTTCTTCTGCTTTCTCAGTTCACACGAACGATATATTCTTCTTCATAAGATTCATAAGTGATGAGATGATTCTGAAGTATTTCTTTATAAAGCATCTATAAAAGTTCGCGAATTCTAAGAAGAATTGAACTTCGATCTTTGACTTTGACATCGATCAAGTCGTAACAGCTTCTATCTTCTTTAAGTTCATTCTTAGACTCTGAGATGTGATTATGAATTTCAAAAACTCTATACTCTGTACATGAAATTCACTTTTCTCTGACTTGATGCGCAGATCAGCTTCTTTCAAAGTCTGTAGAACTTTTCTAACATGTTGCACATATTCTTTCTTCGTCTTTGAATATACTAGTATATCATTCAGATATACTATGATGAATTGATTCAGATAACGTTGTAGCACATTATTCACAAATGTTTGAAACGTGATTGAAGCATTGATTAAATCGAAAGACATAATCAAATACTCATAGTGTTTTAATCGAGTGCAAAAGACTGTCTTTCACTTATCTTCTTCTTGAATTCATATTCAATTGAATGTTTTGAATATATCGAATTTCATAAATCACTGTGCTCTCTGAAGTCTGTCTTGCAGTTCAGATATAAATGATAGCGAGTAGCTGTTTTTAATCATGATGTTATTCAATGCTTTGTAATTGACACATAGTTTTAGACTTTCATTCAATTTCAAAATAAACAGAATTGAATATTCTGTTGATAACTGCGATTCTTTAATAAATTCTTTTCACATGTTCTCTTTCAGATATTGTTGCAAAGCGTCAAGCTTTTCTGTTGACAATGAATAAATAAACTGTTTCGTGAGTTTCTTGTCATTTATGAGCTTGATCTCATGATCTCATGATTGATGTTTGAGTAGTGTCTCTTGATCACTTTCTTTTTCAAACAAAATCTTATATTTCTGATATTCTTTAGAAATTTCAACGATAGCGAGATTACTTTTAATCTCTCTGCTTTATAACATTTATATGTCTGAGCTGTTCTTCAGCTCGCTGCGCATATCATTTACTGTCATTGCGAAGATTTTTACATTCTTTGATGACTTCAATATTGAGTGTCATCGCGTTGTTTCTGTATGAAGAAAAGCAATTATCTCATTGACTCAATATATCATTGAATTGATCATACGAAGTCATGATATGTCTAGAACTATATTGCTATCTGACTGCTTCATAACATCTAAATGCAACTTCTTTCAATGATGTTCAAGTCTCAAATGAATGAGTTGAGTCTTTTGATTTATTAGTTCATTATTATACTTCATGAGTGTTTCATCAAAGTTTTGCAGATTGTAAGATTCTTTCTTCTTCTGCAAAAATATTTACGCTTTTCTAGCAAATTCTGAAAACATATAATTCTCTGTACAATCACTGTCAATGAATAAACATGCTGTATGATCGTTGATCTTGACTCAGACTCGTAACTGCGTCAAGTCGCTTGTGAAGATAAATATGCTTTCAATTTTCAATTCTTAACTAGACTTCTTCAATGATTTATTGATTGAAGAGTTTTCTAGTTTTTTGAACTAAAAGCTTACTTCTCAAGTACTTGTTTTATGTACTGAAATTGATTCAAATTGACTTTCTTCTGTGAATATTTCTTTGAATCACACAAGTCAAATCTCTCTCTGATGACTTTTGTCATCTATTTAAGTTTTCTGAATATATGATTTTCATTGAAGAGTACATATTCTTCTTGCTTGATGAACTTGACTTCTGTGAGTAACTTCTTCATGACTATGTCATGATATTGAATGCTTTTATGTAATGCAATCAATTCATCTTGAACTACGTCATAAATAGTCTGATGTATTTCATTCTTGATCTGTTGCATGCATTGCAAAAAATCTTTCTCTTTCTGTTTAAAGAAAGTGTACAATTCATTGTACATGCTTATAAAATTCGCTTGATTTGTAAACTTTCTAAGATTTTTCTTTACTTCAAGATGATTTTCTTCTTGTTTGAGAGCATCTTCTGCTGCGATAGTGAATGCTCATAAGATTTCGCTAAGTCGATTTTCTTTCTCGACTGCTTGATGAATAACTTCTTTCATGCTGTTCAATCTATTCAAGTCATATTCTTCGCTGTCGAAAATCTCTGATTTCGCGATCATAGTGAACGAACTTTCATCACTTTTCTCATCATGCACTTCTGATTAATGATGAGTTGCTGCGTAGAAACAATTCTTTCGTAATGATTTCAAGTATCATTCAGAATCTTTCTTATTGCTCAGATGAATGCAACAGTTGTTTTCATAACATGCTGTTCACGACAATGCTTGATGCTTATCTTTCTGATCTTCTTTCGTTGCTGCGAAAGATCTGTCTTGTTTATCATAAAGCTTTGACTTGTTCTTGTACTTGTTCTGAATACAATCTCTGAAGAAATGATTTAGCTTCTCGCATGTGTAACATGCTTTGCTCTGCTGAGTCGTTTTATCACGAGCATTTATTGATATTTTTCGAGTTGCATCTAACTTCATAGACTGAGAATCGTAGTAAGATTACTTCTTCTTTCTCTTGCTTCATGCAATTGAGACATAAGCGATCTTGTTCTTCTTTTCAAGTCTTCGCTCGTACTGTCAATTATTCAGCATGATTGTTTTACTAATCATAGCGTGCAAAGTCGCGAATTTATTCATATGAGCTATTTCATTCTTTATCACATTCTTCAGTTCTTTATAAAACTGTGCTGTAAGAATCAAGTCATTTCATTCAATCTTTGCTGCAATTGACTGAAATGCAGCGATGTACTTGAATGCTGATTCTGATTGCTTAATATCATACAGCTGTCGTTCAATGATTCGTTTTGCATCTATGTCTTCATACATTCTTTGTATTGCTTGCTCAAAGTTAAAAAAGTCTTCAAAGATTTTATTAATCTCTTCTTCTTGATCTTCTGACTTATTCTTTAAGTGATTTCTTATCAATGATTTAAATTATTTGAAGACATCTTCTTTGAAGTATGAGAATGCAAACAATATCTTGTCATAAGATGAACTTAGTTTTTTGTGTGCTCTGACATAAACGTTCACTTGTATAAGAAAAGCATCAAGCTTGTTTCTATCTTCATAGTACAGATTCGATGTCGATATCTTAATCAACGACTTGCTATTCGAGAATGCAATGATGTCTGATGATGTGATTCATTCTGAGAATAATATAACAACTGTGATAAGATGATGCTCTGATATTTTGTAGAAGAGTGATGCTCAAAGTGTAATGATTATTTCTTTAACAACACAAGATATAAACAGAGATCAGTATAGTAACAAACTAATCACTAGACTGAAAGTTTGAAAATAGCTAAAACAATAGACTGTATTAACTATTACATGAGTTGAGCACGAAGCTTCTATCTAAAAGAATGATCATTGTTATATAAACATAAAAGAATCATGTCAAGTCATCTTTACTCTGAATGATCATTCTGATCATCTTTGAGCAAGATGAGCAAGATGAGCAATATGCTCATCATGCTCACTGTGATCATTTCTGATTCAAGTGATCAGAGCAATCACTTCGAGACTCTGATTACTTAATAATTATTTAATCATTGTCTTATCTAATCATCTGTGAGAGAGTTCTAACAGTTGTGAACATGCAAGAATATGATATGATTCTTGATTATTCATGATTAAATGAGATTGACTCAAATATTCGTTGACGCAAGTGTTGTTGATCATATTGAGAAAACAGCACTCAGCGTGCAAAGCAAATATGAGTTAATTTGTGCAAGACATTGAAATTTGTTAAGCTGATAATGCTTGCAGCTAAGAAAAAAGAAGAAACTTATGTAGCTTTGCTTTATCAGCTGCTATCTATCAATGACTTATCACAGAATGCAGATCATCAGACTGCAAAATGCAATGCGCTTCAAGCGAAAGAATCAGAGATACTCTTTGCTATTTAAGATTTCAAGAAAGTGTTTTCTGAAATTCTTTCTGATAGTTTGAATACACATGATCAGATGAAACATTTCATTGATTTAATGAAAAGCAAAATATCTTGCATTGAGTTTATTTATAAAATGACATAAGATGAGTTTGCTGTGATATGAAACTATCTAAACAGCACGTTAAAGAAGAAATGAATTCATTCATCAAGTAGTTTTGCAAAAGCATCTGTGTTGTTTGTAAAGAAGTTGAACGAAAGTTTTCATTTATGTGTGAACTATCATGATCTCAATGAAATAACAGTAAAGAACAATTACTCATTGTCTTTACTGTTTGAGACGCTGAATTGCTTTGCTCATGCAAAACACTTTATCAAAATTGATATTTGTAACATTTATCATTGCATTTGAATTTGCAAAAGCGATGAATGAAAAATGATTTTTTGTACACATTATGATCAGTTTGAGTATCAGATGATGCTCTTTGAACTGATAAATGCTTTTGCAATCTTTCAGTTCTATGTAAATCACATGCTTAAGTTATTCATGAATATTTGCTGCGTGATATATCTGAATGACATTTTAGTATATTCTGAGACGAAAGAGCAGCATTGAGAGCATGTGTGCAAGATTCTTTGCATGCTACTGAAATATTGACTGTATGTTAAGCTGTCAAAATGCACTTTCAATCGTAGTAAAATTATCTTTCTGAGATTCGTGATAAAGCAAAAAGATATTCAAATGAAACAGTCTTATATTGATGTAATCACTAGCTGATTTGAGTTTGAGTCTGCAAAAAACATTTTCATATTCTTAAGATTTACAAAATTTTATCAACAATTTATAAAAGAATTCTTTCAAATCATCACGCTCTTAATAAATTTAATCAAGAGTGCAAAAAAGAAGATGATGCATTCATTCTTTGCAATGACATCAAAAGCAAGAGAAGCTTTTGAAAGATTGAAAACAATCTTTGTTAACTCTCATTTTAAAACATTATGATTGAGATGCAGATCTTTGCATGAAGATCAATGCATTCAATCGCGAAGTTGAAGATGTGCTTAGTCAGAAGAGCAAGACTGATCAATGACATTTCATTGTATACTATAGTTATAAGTTCAAAGAAGCTGAAGTACAATGAGACATGCATGATAAAAAGCTGTATGCTATAGTTCTTGATTTTAAGAACTGATGACACTATCTTCAAAGTAGCAAGCGATTCATATGTGTGATAACAGATCACAATAATCTTCGTTACTTTATGATGATGAAGAAGCTCAATGTACAACAGATGTGCTGAGCTGAGAAATTAACTGCGTTTGACTTTCATATAGAATATTGCAAAGACAAATTAAATTCTGCGAATGCATCATTAAGAAAACTTGACATCATGAAATTAAATGATAGTGAGAAGAATAATGATTATTTTCTATCTACTCTGCAAAATAAACTTCGTAATCAGAAATGTCAATCTGAGCTGCTAGAAAATGAAGAAGTTTTGACAGCAATCAAACTTGCAGCATTGATGACACAACTGAATGACATAGTCATTACAGATATTCAAGTCATGTGTTTGAATGAGAAAATACTTGCTAAATCTTGCAGAATTTTAGACACTGCGTCATCTTAACTTCTGATTCATCAAATTATGAAGTCGAAAAGATTCTATTTGAAGATGAGTGAATTAATGATTGCATGATTGCTGAAATTACAACAAAGAAACGTCTTTGTTACAAATGAAAAATGACATCAATGATTCACATCTAAAAAGAATGAGCTTTTAAAATGAAGTATAAAAAATGATGAACTGCTACGTCATGATCTTGCAGTTTATGTACTCAATGATTCTGCTACAAGAAATGAGATTCTGCGTATGAATCATGATGATTTCGAAGCAGATCATTTTGCATATGCTCATATCAAGACTGCGATAAGAAGAAAATATTACTGATTGAAAATGCTCAAAAAGATGATGAAATATGTTTGCATTTGTTCAGACTGTCAGCAAGTGCAAGTGCATCATCATAAGTTTTATGAGAAGTTGATGTTTATATCTTCAGAGAGCATGAATTCATGTTACATGATGATCATGAATTTCATAACAGACATGCTCTCTGTGAAGAATTTGTACATCGAAAAAACAAGTGATGTTATATTGATAATAATAAATAAGTTGATTAAGCATGCAATTTATATTTCAATGATCAAAGATCTGAACGTTGAAAGACTTGCAAATCTGCTATGATAAGAATTTGTATCTCAGCATAAAATGATGCGAAGCATTATATTGAATCGAGACTCACTGTTTATCAATCATTTCTGAATCATTCTATGTTGACATCTTGAAGCAAAGCAAAAGCTAAGCATTGTATTTCATTTGCAAATCAATGATCAAACAGAAAGACAGAATCAGATGCTTGAGCATTATTTGCGAGTGTATTTCAATTATAAGATGTATAACTGATCAGAGCTTTTGTCAATGATGATTTTTGCATATAACAACAGCGTACACGCTAGTATCAAAAAAACTTCATATGAACTTCTAAAAAAATACATTGTGAGCTTTGCAAAGACATTTGAGAACAAAGTTTTAAAGAGAAAGACATTCTTGATTACAAAGTGAGCAGAATGACTACGAAGTATTAAAGAACATTTAATGAGACTATGAAAGTGAGTAGCAGAGCAACAAGCAAAGTATTATAACATTCATCATAAAGCTATAAGCTTTCAAATGAAAGACAAAGTGCTTTTGCAAAGTATAAACATTCATACACTTTGTTCAAAGAAAAAGATTGATCATAAACAATTGAAATCATTCAAAATATTGAAGAAGATCAACATGTAAGCATATAAGCTTGAACTATCTGAAAAATATGATGCAATTCACTTGATTTTTCATGTCTCTTTATTGAAATTCTGACACTTGCGTGATGAGAATTCAAAGTTGCAAATCATTCTCATAGAAGAAAAAAAGAAATGAAAGATAAAGAAAATATTTGATCAGTAAATCAAGAAAGAAAAGATTGAATATTTAGTTCAATGAGTTGATTCGTCTCTTTATGAAAACTTCTGAAAATCAATGAAAAATCTTAATAATGCAAAGAAAATCATTGAAAACTACAAGACAGAAAGATAAATACATCAGTTGACTGCAAAGAAGTTAAAGAAGAAAAAGAGAAATAAATCACATAAGAATCATGATTGAGAGAATATCAAAAGCGCAAAGATGCAAGTTTAAGAAGTTGATATTAAACTACAATTATAAAATCTCATGTAACATATGTCTTTGAAAAAAGAAAATGATGAACATTGTGAAAAAGTGAAGAAAAGAAGTGATCAACGATCACAAGTGAGAACATTGAAGTGAAGAGAGAAGCTATTTATTTATCAGTGAATCTCATCATGCATTACTTGCTTCAATTGATATTTATGAGATGAAGATGAAGCAATGTGACAACAACAAGAAGTGATGAGAATGAAAGAAATGAAAGTCTCTACTCAACTGTTAAATACAATTTCACATGATTGAAAGAAAAGTTACTCACTCTCTCATTATCAAAGATGAAGAACAAGATGAGTCTTGATGCAAGTGATGAGATGATGAATCATCATCAGCGCAGTATGATGCATTGACAGCTGAAGATGACGTGAAGTTGAGTTCATTATGTAATCATGCTTTCTCATGAAGCAGTATTCACATTTGTGAGCACGCTCAATAAAGACACGACATGTGTGATTCATCGCTGTGCTCAGACGATGAACGCAGCGACAGCATCAGATCATCTGATCATTATGATCTATCATGCATTAGCATTTATTGAAACACGCAGAAATAAATATGTTTATCAGAAATCATGAGTTCAGTCTTCAACATCAAAGACGCAAGAGAAGCAAAAGAAGCAGATGTGATAGTGATGATGACATAAGAAAAGCGATGAAAAATATACATTTTAAGAAAAAAAGCAAACTTCGTGAGCATGTTAGCATGATCTCAATGAGTGCAAAGCTGCTACTTATCATGTTAATGATGATGATGATGTTTATACTGCTATGTCATTCATGTTAATTCATGAGCTAACTTGCATCACAACAACGCTGTGATGAAAGAAGTTCATATCATGAGCTGCAAGCTATGCAAAATATGCATAGCAGATTTCATGCTTCGTCAGTTTGAAAGAGTAATACTCATAAAAGAGTATGCTGAGACGAGACAAGAAGAAAAGAAAGAAAGAAAGAAAGCAAAGCTGAAAAGTTGATATCAACAATCTCGCACTAGCTCTGTTTATGCTTGTTAACATGATCAATTCACGACACTTTTACACAGATGTTAAAGCGCTGAAGAAGTCATTGCTACGTTGTCAGCTGCAAGAAGACACTACGATGCTATGAAGATTCAGAGATTGAGTCTTTAAGAGAAAATGCAGTTGTGAGAATGCATCTCATCGACTATGAACGATGCATGTCTGCAAGACTAACTTGCGAGATTAGATCGAAGAGATTAACGAGTGAATAAAGATAGCAACTTGACAGAAAATGAAAACTCTGCGAGCTTTCGCTTTCGTTTCTTAGCAATTAGTTCTATCATCAATAGAGTGCTATCTTATTATCTTCTACTACGCAGTTTCACGTAAAGAGATCTCGCTGCCTCACAATCAAATCTCAATATTTTTCATTTATTTTTGAAGCATTGAACTCAACTGATTCAGAGCTACAATTATATTTCTCAAAGTATGTGAAATAGTCAGCGCGCAGAAATCAATTCGAGCGGGAAAAGATGATGACAGCTGAAAGATCGAGTCATCAACACTCTCAATATTTCTCAATGCATTTGCTGAGTCAAATCTTCATCTTTTCTCATGATTTCTGAATCATTCAAGTCGTCTCGATCGACTCGACAGTTCATGTCATAGAAAGTACTGAGCTTGAGAGCATCTAGAAAACATTCGAGTGAAATGATGAATTGATCGAAGGTGAGATGACGAATCGACATGTCAAGTGAATCGTCGTCGAAGAGATTTGAGAGCGTCATCTCAGCGATGACGATCAAGAATAAGAGATACTGTAGTAACATTTCTTCAATCTCTTTTAGCTTGTCTTGATGTATATATAAATTACTCAAATTGTTTCTTATTCTAAACATCGACGAATGTTCAAAATCTTTTTCTTTTTCTTTTTCTTTTAACGCTCGTTGATACATCTTCTCAGTCTTTTGCAGCTTGCCTTGATGTGTATATAAAATACTCAGATTGTTGCTTATCTCAAGCATCGAAGAATGCTCAAAAGTATGTGTCTTTTCTCTTCTCATTAATACGCGTTGATACATTTCTTCAGCCTTAACTAGCTTGCCTTGAGCCAGATTTAAATAAGCCAGACTGTGAACTACGAGAAGCGTCAACATGTCATGAGGTTCTAGTGTTCTTTCTGTTCCTTTTAATGCTCGTTGAAGCGTTTCTTCGACTTTCTTCCATTTTTGCTGCTTCGTATATACAGTACCCAGATTGAGAATCGTGCCAAGCGTTAAGCTATGCTTAAAACCCAGTGTTTTTTCTTGTTCTCTGAACGTCTGTTGAAGCATCTCTTCGACTTCTTTTAACTTTCCAATTCTTCGATAAGCATTGCCGAGATTGATCAAGATATCAAGCGTTAAATGATGCTCGAAACCTAATGCTTTCTCTGCCCCTCTTAACGTCTGTTGATACATCTCTACAGACTTCTGCGATCTATTCTGAAGGTTGTCAAGGTAGCCGATTGTATGTAAGTCTGCAAACTCTCCTTTCGAGAGTTCTGTCTCGGCTATTGCTCGCTTCAGCCGAGGGTGCTGGAACCGTAGGGCATGAGAGTCTAGGCTACGATTACTCTCCCAATACAATGGCACCGAATTCGCGACCATCGAACATGCGACGCAATGTATTGCAAGCCACAAAAGGCCCGGTCTCACTTCTTGATTCAGCCAGTCAAGCGTTCAGTCATGCACGCAGGCGTGGAGACTGTATTTCCCTGATTCATGATGAGGTTCAACCAACGAGTAATCTTGCAGTGTTATAAGTGCCGCATCAACCCTGCTCTTATTGCTCATCAGATCAGTAAACCATGATAGTCCGAAAGGTTCAATGTTCGTCTTCTCGTGTGTCTTGTGAAAGGCCTTAAGCATCTGTTTCCAGCGCATTTTAAGTCCATAATCGCTTTTTCCAAGACGCTCGCAATCTATCCCCTTCTGAAGTAGGTCGAAACAGATCTCCTGGTTGTCAAAGTACGTCATCAGTTGCAATAGAAAGACGGCTCTATGATTCTGTGCTTTTATCTCGCTGAAGGACAAATTTCACGTAGTGTACAGCGTGTGACCCTCGTACTCGCTCAGCTCATGCATATTCTTCTGTAAATCTTGCCAGTTTTTCTCATACCTCTTTAGGTACTCTGCAAACGAATTAGACGTCTGCCTCAAGTAATCGCCGGCCGTTGCCAATGCAAGTGAAAGTCCATCCATCCGGTCTTGCAGCTTCCGGGCATCAACATCTGTTCAACTATTAATGTTGAAATATTTAAGAAAAAAAGAAGTGTTCAAACCTTGCTCGGCTCCTGGCCGCTTACTTCGTTGTGCTAAAAGAGCTAGGCCTTGCTCTGTCTCTAGCTTCTTCAGTTGTATGATCTTAGCATATGTCAACCTTGTGCGTCGAGTCGTGATCAAAATTGATCCCTGGGACGTGTATGGGAAGTAATTCTTGATCTTGAAAGAGTTCACGTTTTTCTCGCCCGAAGTCTGCGGATCATCATAATTATCGAATATTAACAGCCAGCGATTGTTGTTCGGTTTCGATAACCATTCTCGGACCTGCTTAATGGCACGATTTTCATCTTCTGACCCGAGCATACGATGCTGATCTTTTTCGAGAACACGCTCGGCGACTTTGGTAAGGCCGACTTTTAGGGTTCTTTCACTCTTTGCACTAAGCCAAAACACGAAGCTGAACATTTCTCGATGTCGCTTTGCGAATGAAATTGCTAGTTGGGTCTTTCCCATTCCACCTAAGCCTGATAGAGCAACCACGATTTGTGAAGAGAACTCTTTTCTTGATAAGAGATTGTTCTGTATCGAAGCAATATCTGACTGACGTCCGACGAAGAGTTCCTCATCGATTTCTGGCGCCTCCCAGAGGTTTAAACCAAAAGCGTATGGGTCTTCTAAGATACAATTTATCAGAAATTGCGATTAATCGTAACGATGCTGAAAATAAAGGGCAAATAGATACATAGGCTCACTCAATCTATTTGCATACATTCTCAATCCTATTATTTATACATAGATGTGTGTACAGCTTATTGAGCGAAGTCATGCCTAAGGAAAGAACTCACTCGATTTGACTATCTCTTTGACAACTTGTGGTTGAATAGTAAAAAGAAATTGTCTCGCAAATGCCGCGGCCGTCGCCGCAGCGTAGTTCTGCCAGCGACCGTTTAGGTGAGAGTCGGCATAGTCGGCAATTCCTCGTATAACAAGACAGCGTGTCTCGTCCGTTACTCCAGCTGCTTCCATCTCAATGCACAAAGCACCGTTGAATGTTTTACTGATCTCATCCCTTTTGCGAGCATTTTTGATGACCGAATTCCCGGAGGCTATTGTACCCTGATGAAACACAGGCTCCTTCTTCTTCCGTGGTTCACGCTGCGCCAGTCGAGTTGGATCGCAGTGATCACAAGTGGAATTCGGATCAGTATCAACATGCTCGAAGTCTGGACTATACAGCCTGTCTTTCTCAAGGCCAGGGTAAGCAAAATTATCCAGAGCCGCCAGCCTCGTGAGATGTTCATGGAAAGCACATTCCCCGAGTTCTCGATCACTCAGCATCACACTCAAAGCACTCAGTAAACAGCGATATGGCTTATCCAAGGAACCCAAAGATTCAATCTTCTCCCTGCCGTAGTATCTGACAAAGTCCCATGGAACGACACCCGGAGCTCCGGTCTCCTCAGCCCAGCCAACAACAACGTCCCCGAGATGTACATCTTCGTTAGGATCTTGAGGGACAGAATTGCGGGGAACTCCGCCGCCTATGCCGACAAATAGGTGAATCCTCATGTTCGGGAAGCTTTTGTCCAGCGGTTGCACAAGCTTTTGAGCCGATACTACACCCGGCATGCTAGGAGGCATGCAAGCAATGACAACATTATGTCTGTTTATGGAACCGTAGGTATATGTATTGCTGTCGTTATCACCTAACTGGAGTGTTGGGTGCTTGGTGTCCAGCATTTTGATTGCTGCTACCAGTTCGCTTTTAGGTAGGGCACAAAGCCATCCAACTGTGTAGTCTTCGGCGCTGAGGGGTAGAGCTACGCTCATGACGAGGGACAGTAAATGAATATATAGTGGAGTCGTGATCCCTTTAACGATGAGTACACGAGAGCCTTGGGGATAGGCAGCCTTTACTTACGTACTATAACCGTGCCCAGAAGCTCGAAAGACTTCCTTGATCCTGAAATGTTTCAAGCGAACTTGAAAACACCGGCTTCTTTGCGCTTCCCTTGTACAGTAAATCTCCTGAAGATATAGGACGCTAAGACCTCCTAAATTCTTTGAGTGAAGGAAAAGCCACGAGTGAGGCTGAATTCAGTGAGCGTTGCTGAATTCACTGACCCGCGATGGTGTGGTGCATTCAAGTATGATTGGTTAACCTTCACAGCCTCGTCGATGCCTACCATTACATACCTTAGCGACCTTTTATAAGTTTATCTTACGGTAAAGTACTTCCGTAACAATGTTTTATTAAGAAACCGGCTGAACATCGTAGAATTGAAAACAACCTTTAATTATTATTATTACTAAGTTTAATACAACACATGTAAGACCCTATATGGTTTCAAAATAGAAACGATATCCCGGATAACTTGAAGGGTTCTACAGAAGGCACAACAATCCTACCCAGAGACTTTTCTGTTCTACATCGCCATGGGGAACGAGAAGTCCTCGTTCTCCAGAACGCTCCATGAGCCTAGTGCTACAGGCCTCTCGGTTCTTGCAGACCCGGAGACACCTACCCTAGAGTGAGCCTAGCTTGCAGCTTGATTTGAACAAGGCTAATGATTTGAAGCATTGTCTTTGTACACGGATTCAAGGGCCACCCTGTTCGCACTTGGAGTCACAAAACTGAATCTATTATCAAAGACCGTAGCGAAGAGTACGCAGATGGTAGTGAGCGTCCGGCGAAGATCGCACGCCTCTCATCTGTGACGTCTCACCTCAAGAAAAACGCAGGTATTGAACATGTATACTGGCCACGACATCTGATACCGAGTACTCTACCCACGGCGCGCGTCCTTGTTTACGGATACGATACCAATGTCCGCCACTCCCTCGGACCCCCAATCAGCAAAAATACAATTTATGATATCGCATTGGATTTTCTGAAGAGCTTGGAGGCTGAGCGCCGTTCACAACCTTCTAGGCCACTTGTATTCGTTGCTCATAGCCTTGGAGGAATAGTCGTGAAGGAAGCGCTCCGACGATCTCATGGTTTCGAACGTCATCACAATCACCTTCATCAGATCTACGAGTCTACTGCTGCCATTGTGTTCTTTGGAACGCCACATGGAGGAGCCGATCCTCGTGGTTTGCTAGAGCTTATTGCAGAAAAGGTAGTCAGAGCTGCTGGGTTTGCGGTCAACGAGCATATCGTCAATACTCTACTTCCGACTTCGGAACGGCTTAGGGAATTACGCGATGAGTTTGCGCCCATGGCTCGTCAAAACAACTGGATCATTTATTCTTTCCAAGAACAGTATGGTGTCCAGCTTCTTAACGGCAAAAAGGTAAGAGCTCTTCCTTGATCCAAGTACAATATTAATCCCTCATCAGGTTGTCGAAGACGTGTCTTCCTGTTTGGGCGATTCTAGTCTTGAAATGACACAACACATTGCTAGTAACCACATGGATATGTGTCGATTCGGTGGACTTCACGATGTCGAGTACCGGAAAGTCGTTGCTGCTCTTGAGCACGTTCAGAAGCGCGTTACAGAACGATCTGCAAACTTAGCACCGCCAGGTTCGTGAGCTGCCTTTATTGCCTTGATTCATTTGGTTAATTGTACCAGAAACGAGCTCAGTACTCAGCGAAGGTCACCGACAAAATTACATGGAATCTCTGCGGTATCACGCAATCGACGCTCGTTATGCGACAATAAAAACGGCTCATACCAAAACGTGCAGATGGTTGCTCAAGAAACCCGAATATCAAGACTGGCTCGATATCAACAAGACCCCTGATCATCATGGCTTTTTGTGGATCAGAGGTAAACCCGGGTCCGGTAAATCGACGCTAGTGAAATTTGCCGTTGGAGATGCGCGAAAAGCAATAACAGAGACTGTTGTTATCTCATTTTTCTTCAATGCAAGAGGTGAAGATCTCGAGAAGTCAACGTTAGGGATGTACCGGTCTTTATTGTTCCAAATTTTAAAAGCGATTCCAGATCTTCAAATAGTTCTAGACTGCTTGAGATCGACCGTCTCAGAAGAAGAAGTCTACAGATGGGAGAAAGACGATCTTCAAAGTCTCTTCGCCGCTGCAATACAAAGTCTAGGGCAACGTCGTTTGACTTGCTTCATCGATGCCCTAGATGAATGTGAAGAAGATCAAATACGAGATTTAGTGACTTTTCTTGAACGACTCGGTCAACTTGCGATCTCATCACAGATTCACTTTCATGTTTGCCTATCAAGTCGCCATTATCCGTATATCTCCATTAGAAACGGAATTCAACTAATTCTAGAAGGCCAGGAGGGTCATATTCAGGATATTACTAGGTACCTAAACAGCGAGCTGAAAGCCGGGCGTGGCAAACAATTCGAGGAAATCAAGGAAGAAATACTAAAGAGATCGGCTGGGATATTCTTGTGGGTCGCTCTCGTTGTGCAGATACTAAACAAAGAATATGATCATGGTCGTGTACATGCCCTTTGGAGGCGCCTCAGGGAGATTCCGGACGGACTGGACAAATTATTCGAGGATATCTTGACAAGGGACCGGGAAAACATGGAAGAGCTGGTTCTGTGCCTTCAGTGGATACTCTATGCGAAACGCCCACTGAAACGGGAAGAAATTTACCACGCTATTCTATCTGGAACGGACCCTGAGGCGCTATCTGTATCGAACTCTGAGGAGATCACCGCTCAGGACATGGAAAGGTTCATCCTCAGTTGCTCAAAAGGGCTTGCAGAAACAACGAAGCTTAAAGCGCAAACCGTACAATTCATTCACGAGTCCGTACGGGACTTTCTCCTGGGAAAAAATGGATTAAACAAGCTGAACCTTGAACTTGGTTTTGGCCTGAGCCAAGATCGTCTGAAGCAATGCTGTTATAACTATATGGCGATTGATACTTCCGAGTATCTGCCTCCCAGCATGACGTTGCAAACTGCATCCTCCGAAGAGGCTAGAGGTCTCCGTGAGTTGGTTTCTGAGAAGTTGCCCTTTCTGGAATATGCGGTACGCAATGTGCTTTACCACGCAGACGTCGCCGACGGCCAAGGTATCTCTCAAAAAGCCTTCGTGGAAAAATTTGCCCTTAGGGACTGGATCATGCTCGACAATCTCTTTGAAAAGTATCATGTCCGCCGTCACACTCCTAATGCGAGTCTACTATACATATATGCAGAAAAGAACTTCAGTAATCTTATTCGAATTCAGCTAGAGTGGGATTTGTATCCTGGTACTGCAGGAGAACGTCTTGAGAACGAGCGCTATGCTGCACCGTTGTACGCGGCCTTAGCTAACGTCAACGTCAACGAAAACACGATTCAGGCACTTCTGATTCCAGTAGCCCGGACTTCTGATGACTATGGCGAACATCATAAAGCCCAGTCTGATTGTGAGTTTGAATGCAGTCGAGCAGCTATTAAAACGATCGTTGAAAAGCGACCCTATCTCAATTCTCGAAAAGGTCAGACTTTGATAGGTTGGGCGGCATCGAATGGGCACGAAGCGATAGTCAGCTTACTGCTTGCAAAAGACAATGTTGACCCAAATTCCAAAGACAATAGGGGTCAAACACCATTGTCGTTGGCGGCATTCTACGGGCAGGAAGCGGTAGTCAGCTTACTGCTTGCAAAAGACAATGTTGACCCAAATTCCAAAGACAATAACGGTCGAACACCATTTTCGTTGGCGGCATCGAATGGGCACGAAGCGATAGTCAGCTTACTGCTTGAAAAAGACAATGTTGACCCAAATTCCAAAGACAATAGGGGTCAAACACCATTGTCGTTGGCGGCATTCTACGGGCAGGAAGCGGTAGTCAGCTTACTGCTTGCAAAAGACAATGTTGACCCAAATTCCAAAGACAATAACGGTCGAACACCATTTTCGTTGGCGGCATCGAACGAGCAGGAAGCGGTAGTCAGCTTACTGCTTGCAAAAGACAATGTTGACCCAAATTCCAAAGACAATAACGGTCGAACACCATTTTCGTTGGCGGCATCGAACGGAGGCGAAGCGATAGTCAAATTACTGCTCGCAAAAGATGATGTCGATTCAAATTTCAAGGATAACGACGGTCAAACACCACTTTCGTTGACGACGTTACACGGGCACGAAGCGATAGTCAAATTACTGCTTGCAAAAGATGATGTCAACCCAAATTCCAAAGATAACAACAGTCGAACACCATTGTCGTTAGCGGCATCGAACGGGCACGAAGCGATAGTCAGCTTACTGCTTGCAAGAGATGATGTTGATCCAAATTCCAAAGATAAATACAGTCGAACACCATTGTCGTGGGCAACATCGAAAGGGCACGAAGCAGTAGTCAAATTACTGCTTGCAAATAGGGGTGAGTTAAGTTGGTCGAGTGATAGTAGACCTTCATAGAAGACTGCAGTAATTACTCAAGCACTAGAGGAAGACAGCCCTCGTTGAGGAACGCTAAGGTCGTGGGTTCGATTCCCACCGCTCTCAACGATGCTACCAAGAAGGAGGGTTATTAATGATTTGATTCTAGCTGTGAAAGTATCAGGTTTTGAGACAGGTTTTGAGACAGGTTTCTCGAAGAGGCGGCAGGGGTGAAGGGCGATTCGGTGCAAATCTGCATGGTGACCGCTCCGGATTCAATAAAATAGTAGCCATATTTGCCAAACGTGAGTTTGCTTTTAGACCCTCTGAGGGCCTCACCCACCACCAAGGCAATGGCTGCAGCTGCATCCCCTACCGAGCTCGAGCTCCATATACCCTGCCCTTTCCCAAGTATGAATGCATGACCTTGCTTCAGCACGGCCTTAGGGTAGTCATCGGTATAGGTTTCTTCTTTACCAACGCTTGATCCAACTCCCATGATCTGAGCGGGAGTGACTATCAGGGTCCTGACGCCAATGGAAATAACACGCCTTTTAATAGCAACATGTACTCAGTCTAGAGAAAAGTTGAATACGGTTTCTGCATCCCTGATATCACTCCAACCTTTGCGGCAGGTTCACCAAGATGGTCGTCAATGGTATTCAGATCAAGCAAACTAGCTGCGCCAGAGATGGGAATGAAAGTCCCCTTTTCGAAGTCATTCTCCTTTAAGCCTAATCCGTTAAGTAAAGCCAGTGTTCCAGCTTCATGGTCCGCATCGGCGCACTGCAGAATGAGGTCAGCCTCAGCCGCCTCGGCCATGAGAACATCATAGGAGTCGAGGTCACTAATCACACACGTGATATTAGGATAGTTGACTTGAAAAATCTTCGTTTTTTGAGGAGTACGAACAAGTGCATGAATAGAAATGTGAGGGAAGATACGAGTAAGGAGAGAAAGGGTCGGCCCTCCAACACAGCCGGTCGCTCCAGTGAAGAATACGCGAGGACTCATGCTGCAGATTTGGGTACAGATTCAGGAGGGAAAATGGCGTTGTACATAGAGTAGCATTTCAGAAGCAGAGAGCCAACAGCTTTATATATACCTCTTCCTCTCGCTCCATCCGGCCATGATGACCGTAGATCAAGCGCAAAGGGCTTTGTCAGATCTTGAATACCAGTTCTCAACCAGCCACGGCTAGTCTACTTCGTGTTCTGAGACCGGAAATATGAGAAGCAAACCTGCGGCATTGCCAATCGTAGATCTTCGCACTGTCGTAGAAAACATAGACCTGTAACGACTGTAGACTGGAATCAAGAAACAAATAATCGGAACTACAATGGAACCTTCTGCGCTAAGTCATGTGAATCGGAATGTTGTTGGCAGAAGGTTCAGTATTTCTAGGAATAATATCTTGCCTCGAGCTTCGGTTAGCCGAGTGACAAAAAAATCCTTATGACCATGTAGTGAGACTCCGCGAAGCACTTATTTCATTCCTACCGCTCAGTTTGTGAGCTGTGTAGAGTCAAAGCAAATATTCGTTTATTACGGTCATGAAGTCCGCCTAATCCTAATGCCGTCATCCGTAGCCGACGTTAAAGTAGCTCTAGTTTCGAGAATGCGATCCACCATAGTTCTTCCCTCGACTTAAGCCAGGTATATGTGCAATCCCTAGATTAAGGGCCTCATTACTCCCGAATCTCCATACCAACAGGCCGTTTCTCCTTGATTCCCGTTTTAGTCTCAACATGTTCCTTGCTCAGCACCTGCCTGGTAATAAAGACACTTGCGAAAAGTCCACAGGCAGAGATGCATGTGCACAATATCCAGATATTCCTCATACTCCATGCAAAAGCCTCCTTTACAGCCAATGCTTGCCTCGGATCTATGATTGTCCCGATTATCATGACATTTGCTGCTGCTGCACCCCCTGAAAGTGAATCCGTGATATTCCTCGGTAAGCCCGCTGCACGCAAACCTGGTACTCGGAGGTCCATTCCATTCTGGAAGACGACACCTCCAATAACTACTGACATAGCTGTAGAAAGGTTACGAACAAAAGAGAAAGTCGCCGTTGCTGTTGCAATATCATCCTGTTCAGTTGAGGCCTGCACAGCAATAAGTGGAGGCTGAAAGAGCAAACCAGCTCCGATGCCTGTGATTAATTCGAAAGATATGATCTCGCCTATTGCGGATTCGGCATTGATATAGACAAGTAGTCCAAGACCGATTGTAAGCAAAGTCATACCAACCCAAATAAGCTCGCAGTATCTGCCGGTGCGGTGAATTATGACGCCTGTACTGATACCTGCGAGGGCTTGGGTTAGGGTGATGGGTAAAATGAAGAGACCTGAGTACAGCGGAGAAGCTTGCTTGACCGACTGGAAGTATAGTGGTAAGTAGTACTCTGGAGCAATTTGAGCCTGCGGCAATCAGCCAAGACGTTTCTCTCACGGAAGTGCACCACATACAAATCCATGCAACGATGCTACAAGCATACTCGCAATATTGGAACGCTTGCTAAATAGACCCAAAGGCATGAGTGGATAATTTGCCAGCCGTTTTTCGCTATACACGAAGAAGATAGACATTAGACAGCCGAAGACTATAAGGCAGATGACTGTTGGCGAATTCCAAGCAAACGTGGTGCCCCCAAAATCAAGACCTAGGAGCAACATCAGGGTAAAACCTAACATGGAAAGGCTACCAAACCAGTCGATCGCCTTCACGCCTTCCATGACATGGGTCCTAGGATTGTGCACATCCAGGAATAGCCAAAGCAGCATGAACGCAGTCCCAGAAATAGGAAGGTTGATCCAGAATATCCAGCGCCAGGTCGCTAGTTCAGACAACACACCTCCCAGAACCGGTCCGACACCGCCAGCCAGAGCCCACATCAATTCTAAGAGGCCAAGATAGAGGCTGCGACTCCTATTGAAAAGATGATAAGTATCTCTACTTATCAATAATGGCGTAAGTAGTACCTCATGCTATACAAGTCCGAAATGGTTATGATTACAAGGGGAATCAGCCCGCCACTGGCTGTTCCTTGCAGGGTCCGACCAACTATGAGCATTTTCATACTGGTGGACAGAGCACACAGGATAGAACTAGCGAAGAAAAAGGCGACAGCAGTCAGGAGTATTAGCTTCCTGCCCCAGATGTCTGACAATTTCGCCCAGACCGGGGAGGCAGCAGTATTTGCCAGCAAGTATGCCCCTCCGATCCATGTGTAGCCTGACGCTGAATGCAATTGAGACGTGATAGTAGGAATTGCAGTGGCTACAATGGTTGTATCTAGAGCTGATATGAAAAGGGAGAGCTGGAATGTTGAAATCAGTCGTCATGTTAGGACTTGAACCAACACGAACAGACAGGAAGTGGCGGACTGACAAAAAGAGCTGCCATTACAGCAAACATTCGGAGCCTGCTGCGTGGGACTACCGCAGGCTCCGGCCAGCCTGTACGTTCAGATGGCCTTCTGGTGTCATAGTCATCAGCCTTTCTATGGTTTGATTTAGACATATTGATCGCTCCCAGCTCGTGAGAATTAGTGATTGCATCCGGACCCTGCCCTGTCATTGTATTCTCATTTAAGTGGAGAAATTCGTCCAACTCCGCTACTGCAGATTGCATGTCGCTTCTGACCAAACAATTGTGATGGGGAAGATGAAAGACCGAGGAGGGCTACAATAGGGAAAAAAATGTTACAGATCAACGCAGGTCACGTGCTGCTTAACGTTAAAGCTCCATTAGGTATGGTTTTTTACCATTTGTCGACCTCAGCACCCACTACTTGAGCGCACATTTCTTCTAGGAACCTTATGCATCTCGGTTGTTATAGTGTATGAAGGTTGACAATCAAGAGCATGGCATCGGCCAACCATCCACGCTCATACCCTTTCTACAGAAAGAACATAGCGTACTCCAAAGCTAAGCTACAAACACTCGACATCTGCCTCCCTCACCCACCTCTTCCACAAGGCCCACAAGGTTTCTGGGTATTGTGTGAAGCGACTTCTTAGTATCGACCCTACCGTGCTGACTAGGATCCTAGGTTCATCCACGGAGGTGCCTGGCGCGACCCGGAAATCGACTCCACCCAGCTGAATCGCGCCCTCGATCTCCTTCTGGAAGACCCTGTAGTTTCTAGCATCGCCGGCTTTGCCTCTATCAATTATCGTTTATCCCCCTACCCTGACCACCCTCGCGACCCTAGCTCTCCAGACGATGCCTCCCGAAACGCCCGACACCCCAACCAAATCCACGATGTGCTGGCGGCCCTTAGGTGGCTGCAGAAAGAGTACTGTTTTGGAGAGAGATACTTGCTTGTCGGGCATAGCTGTGGGGCGACTATTGCGTTTCAGGTAGCGATGATATGGCGAGAAGAAAGTACGTTGGCTGCCGCCTTTACAAAGCCGCTTGGTATACTAGGCGTCGAGGGTATCTACGATCTTGTTGCTCTACGAGATAACCATGGCGATGCGCCTTACTATCAGCAGATGGTGAAGAATGTGTTCGGTAGCGACGAGGTGAGTCTTAACGGACATGACCTTGAAGACCTGCAAGTCGCGACTCCACCTTAAGGGTAATTGTTTACCAATCTAGCAGGCTTGGTGGGCTGCATGTTCCCCCGTATCCGGCGACTACAAAAAACACTGGCCAGATGGCAAGCTCACTGTTGTGGCTCACTCGCTAGAAGACGAGCTAGTAGAAAAGGACCAGATGTACCGGATGAAGGCAGCTCTCAGCCTGCAGCGGCCAGCAGCTTCAGAAGGCAGTTTTGCCACCAATCGTCTTGATATCGTACAGATACTTACAGGGAAACACGATGAAATCTGGAGAGAAGGCACTCAGCTTGCGAAGAGCATTACCCATGCAGTGGAGCGACTTGTTCAATTGCAGCTTTGAGGACGAAACGACATTTCGGAATTTCGTTCCAAGCATGAGAGCCCTCACAATGACTATGATAACCTCCTCTTTCGCTATAGAAGAGTTCCAGACAGCCAGGAAGATCTCTGTATCTAAAGGTGTCTCTAACAAACAATGATACAAGCTCTCTGGTATAAAACTTCATATCAGTCATGTGTTTCGTCAATGGAGATTTCCTTCGGACACACCGCCGCCACCGCCATCGCCATGGCATTTACTGTGTAATAGCTCCGGTCACAAAGCCCGACGGTGCTGTATCCACCCAGTCGGTTATGATATTGTACGCATTGATATCATGTTCCCAGAGAAGGTAACAGATAGACGCAGCTATAGATAGACCATAACATCGTGGGAGGCATGAGTTCAAGCTACCAGGGACACGATTTGTGGTTCCACTTATGATATCGCAGGAGGGACATCCTGCAGCTGTTATCTCACATCTAACAGGTATGGCAGTATAACCTCGTGGGACCTAACTAACGGAGAGCCTTGAGCAATAAGGGATCAGAAGTGATTCACGGCAAGGTTTCATCGCCAGGCCCGCGAAGCTTCTTTATCCGCCTAGATATATTGTAAAGTAGACGTACCACAGATTCATATACCCTTCTGCTTTCATCGTGTCTCGGATTCCTTACTGTTCGTTTACTAAGTCAGATACAAGCTATTTCCTTTTCGAATGGGCAAGTAGACTCACTGAGGCAACACGGGCCAGAAATAAAATGCTTGTTGAAAACACTTCTATGGTCTACTCGTTTGAGGTTCGGTAGGACAGACATATTTTCTCCATCTTTCATCATCTTAAATCTAAACCAACTCGAACGGCACGCAAGATATCCTCAATCTCCGAATTCATGAACATCCACCTCCCAAACTATCTCCGTCTCACCCCACCCCAACCCATATCCCAACTCCCCCATCCCGTTCCCACACTCCCGCAATCGCAACACCAAAAGCTGCCCAACCCCCCTTTTTTAGCCCCATGACCGAATCATTCGCACACTCTGCCAGCAACAGTCCGCAGACGATTCCTTCGCACGCCCCCATCCGACAGCATGCCAGCAGCCAAGGGTGTCGAGGATGAGCGGTGGCAATGAAGCGTGGATGGTTCTGTTGGTGAGCATTGCACAAGAAACGGGTTGCCAAAAAGAAATCCGCCATAAAGGTAGGGGACCACGGACACGGGTGAAAAAATACGAAGGGAATAGTGGAAGGAGAGTAGGGCAGGCTTGTACGCTGGAGATTGCGTGTTACCCACCTCCATAAGTAAGTAACGAGGATACATATCCAGATACTCGGCGATGTCAAAGCTCTGCACTATTTCCAGTGGTTTGCTCTCAAGTATCCTCGATGATTCAAAAATAGACTCGTCACCAACCGTTCCTGAGTGTATGTGTTAGTGTGGCTTTTGTTAAAGGTCGGATACTATGCAGATCATTGAGAAGAGTAACATCCTAGCTCATAAAATCCACTACTCCCACAATCTCCTTCCCATCCCATCAACGCCATCGCAAGCACAGCCAGTTCCGTTAAATCATCCTCTCTTTACTTTTATTCAGCCCACCTTCTCCTCGCCGCCACCTCCTCCACCTCCTCGAGCTCCCTCGCCACTCCAACCAAGGCTCCCAGCGCAGCTTATCGTTCCCATCCCCCATATGTCCGCCTTCGCGCTCGCCAAACCCGTTTGAGTTCGAACACCAGACTCCTGTCTACCAGCTTTTGACTTCTACCCGGCTGCGAGCTCCGCGTGCGTGCGTGCAGCGGTCAAAGCTGTTTGATGGTGAGATGTTTCAACAGTGGGTGATAACCATGGTGATAGCCCCTGTTGTGCGAGTACAGGTGACCGGCGTTATCGGTTAGAAGAGAGCGGGCTTTTGGCATGTGGTAGAGGGACTGGGGATTCTGAGCGCTGTTGCTAGGATTGCAGATGGGGAGGCAGGATAGGGAAGGTGGTAGGATGGGATTGGGAAGGCGTTGGAGCGTTTATGGGAGCGTTTATGGGAGGTGAAGTGGGAAATGGGGTATAAAGGTATATCTATGAAGGTTGTTGACCAAAGTGATCGAAACTGTAAATTTCCAGGCGACGAATGAGAGTAAAGTAAGAGTAAGATGTAATTCACTTGAATGTCTTACCTGTTTTAGATACCATCAGTTTGCTACATTACTGAGCTTTCTGGAAGGCGATTGCAATACTCTTCAGTTCAATAATCTTCATGAACTCGTCGTAGTCTGTGCCCACAGCGACCTCAGCGATATCCCGCATGCCTCGGACCCCGTACCTCAGATCGACAACCCCATCACCTATGAGCGTACTCGAACGCGGCTAACCGAGAGCCGACACTGGTTATGGTCCAGATAAGTGTACCAATCTCTATCGGTTCATTGATTTGCACAGAGGCGTCTCAGGTTTTCCGTGGATAGATTGAATTCGTTACGATAGCTAGATTGCTGCAAGACGTGGCGGGTCTGGTCATTTCAGGATGCTTGCAAGACAAACATATTGTGGGTCCTGTACGCAGCAAAGCCTGACCGCATCAAGTAGAAACCGGGCTCGGTTCTGGGTGTTCATATCAGCTTCCAGCAGTGGCCCACGGCCAAAGCGATGACTTGACCCAGGCCTAAGCCTTTCGGTAATTGGGGAAACTCTCTCAAGCCCTGCAAGGGATCGCGAAGTGGATACCCCGCGTAAACCGATAAGAGCTCGACACACAAAGCGTAATTGTTTGCCCATAGATAGGTTGGCGTTATCGTGAACGACCCTTTTGGTAAGATATTCACCAAGCAATACGGTGCATGAGCCCGAGTCCTTTACTTTTCTTCGATCTCAATGCTCTCCACAAACTGAGCAGGATCATCGTTCACATCACGCGCCTAGGCCGGAAGCTCGCGAGGAAGATTTGGATTATAAGGGTGATACATGGACCCAGGAAGCTCGCCTACTTGTGGCCGGCTTGGATCATAATGTTGGGGGTAATTACCCGCCAGTTCCGGTGATCCTCCAAACTGCGAAAACCGAGGGGACTGTGTCAATGTCTTACCACTATATCTCGCCATGTCTGGCGTAGCCTGTACTGATCCAGGCTCTGGCTTTCCATGGCCCATAGGTTTAGTATCATCGACGAACGGTGGCGGCATTGATCGTCTGTTATTTCGCCGACGTCTCCAAAGAAAGAATGCCAGGGCAGCAAGAGCGATTACTGCAAGCGGAGCCCCCACTGCGGGCCCAATTATAGCACCCAGATTCTTCGATGAAGACGATTGCTGGGGTGTCTGTGATTGAGAAGCTGGGATTGCTGTGGTGATGCTAGAGGTGACGGTATTGGAGCCGCTGATGCTGGTAACGACACTGGTAATGATGCTAACACTGGCCGACGATGAAGATTGCGAGGGTGAGGAAGTAGTTGATCCCCCCGAAGATGAACTAGTCGACCCTCCAACATTGTTTCGGCTGGTATCCGCTGCGCTATTTGACGATGACTGCGAACCCGACGAGGATGACGTTGGTGTTGAAGATGTGGAAGACGACGGAGGAGTAGAGGAGGAAGAAGAGGGAGGTGAAGTTGAGCCCGCAACAGATGCACTCTGAATGTTGGATCCACCCGAACTTGAACCGGAGCTTGAGCCAGAAGAGCCAGAAGAGCCAGAAGAGCCCGAAGAGCCCGAAGAGCCCGAAGAGCCCGAAGAGCCCGAAGAGCCCGAAGAGCCCGAAGAGCCCGAAGAGCCCGAAGAGCCAGATGATACGACATTTCCATCCTTCAACGGAAATTGAGTAGCACCAGTGTCACAACATCCGACGTCGGGACGATTAGCATCACAGCAGTAGTTTCCCTTGCTGCATTCAAGGATGGCCTCGTTTCCAGAGGCAGTGTTGCCTGTTCAGGCGTCAGCACGACATGGCATGAGAGCGCACACGCAGGATTGAATACAGCGACTTACTGTGCGTACAGATTTGGGGACAGCCCGAGGATTTCCACGATTGATCGGTACAGGTATATCGTCCAAAATATTTCTGGTTGTCTAGATAGCACAGTCCGTTGCTCAGACACTGCCATCCTTGCGGACAACAAGGACTGCCGGGCGATGATGAACAGGGAATGTCATTTTCTTTGCTCGTATCGCCATTGGGATAGTAACAAGTCTGACAGTTGGCGATTGCGACCCAGGAAGCCAAGACGAGGAGGGAACCCAATTGAAGCTTCATGGCGATGCGCAACCTCGAGGCCGCTCAAGGAAATGGGAATTGATTGTTGTCTGCGTAGAGAGAGTCGTGATAAATAGAGAAGAAGAGGGAAGAGGGAAGAGGGAGTGAGTAGGTTGTGCGACAAAGCTCTCTCAGACACAAGGCCGAAAGTCAGGAGATTGACAGGCTGGTACGGAGGTACACAGTTACTTACTAGATTAATTACTACCTACAACATTAAGGTACTCGGGTATCATTTGGTGATTGGTCTCGGGTGTGAAGTCATCGGCAGATTTATTTCCTCTTTCCCCCAAGGGGCAAAATGTAAATAGAGCGACCCCTTGGCGACTGGGATTGAAATTGCGCTTGTCCATGTATCTCCCTGTCACGCCAGCAAGTCAAGCGTGCCACTTCCCGACAGTTGCGTGGTGGCGCTTTCAAAGAAGTGACATCATCCAGAGTTGAATCGATGTTGTCGCAGTTCGATGATATCAGCGACCTTGATGGAGATGGCTGGAATGATTGAAGTCATGGCTACCTCCGTACTGTGATACGGTCTACCTACCAGCCTAGACATCGTCCATCCCTCTGTTTCACAACAAGAGATTAAAGTGTCTTGAGGAAAGCGGGTAAAGGCCATAAAGTAAATCGTTATCGGCCGTGTGTGGCTCAACACAAACCCCTATTGGGCGCGATAGCGACAGGCGCGGGGCAATCAAGAGCCGACACCAGCGCGAGCTCCCACGGACCACAATCAAAGCCTTGCTGTAGCCGAGGACTTGATCCACTCTCTTCAAAGCATCACAATTCACAAACATTGGTGAGTCCGTATTATAATAGAGGAATCATAGCTATGAGGGTCATCCCGCTATCCTTTGCTAGGGAAGCCGGATACAGCCAACTTCGAACCGTTACAACAAAGCTGGGACCCCAGTCAGGCTGTGCCAGCAAGACATGTTGGCTTCTTGCTAGGGACGTGTTTCATGCAGATGATCGATCCGTGCCGCAAGTATGGATTCCCGGAAAGGCTTCCCAAGTCGTATTCCCACCCACCATGAAAGAATGTACGGAATAGGCTTCTCGACATGACAGCAACAAGCTAGCTCAAGACCATCGGGATACGCTCATCTTTAAGACCGCTTTACCAGAGCCGCAATTTTGTTACGGGAAATTGAAGTAATCCGCAATGCTCAGTCCGCTGATTCAAGTCGAAAACCGAGAGATGCGCGATATTGTTGGTCTTGGGTAGCCTGATGAAATCTCTTGGGAAGCGATGCAAAAGAATCCCTGGCACCAAGGAGAGGCGACCCGGTCGCAGAGTTGTTCATATCCAGAAAAAAGCACAATGCTCGAATCCGACCATCTGCCTCTCCAGCCTCTACACATCTGACTTATCGTGGTACGATAAGGTCGACAATGGAAAAGGTCAATGCTCATCTATGGTTGCCAGTTTAGCTATCAAAACAATGTGCGAAATCACGCTCGCTTGTGAAGCGCTACTCGTTCGACCTTGGAAGATGTCGCTCTATTGAAAACAAGGCCTTCCATGTACGTTTCGAGGACGGTCGCGTAGTTAGAAGCAGCCTCTCCTTACTGCGATCAACTATGCAGATATTCTATAGCATCTCATAGCATTACAGGCCGCATATTGAATATAGGCGTTTGCTGACTCTGTCTTCAAGAGTAGCTGGCTGTTGATACTCTTGTATTCCCACAACTTTTTTGGCTTTCTGCGCGTGGACTTCAGCCGGATGACCTTTTTCGTGCGAATTTTCCCACCCTCTGCATGATGATTCCTTCCTTACTCCGTACTCTTCACCGTATTCACTGCATTCTCTGCTTGTTTGCTGCTAGGATAGCGGGTCTGTTCCGCTCGCTTAGACCTCAGCTTCCGTCCTTTGCTAGATCCTCCTTTGGTAGGCGAAAGCTTAACACAAGAGCGGCAACGTGTCTCGCATGGCCTCGGCGGTCGGATTCTTGGCGCCAAGTGTTGCTGACTGGACGCAATGTTTGTTACTTGTTCTGCGATCACGAAGACGAATGGTAAATGGTTCATTGTGGGCCATGCTTGAAAGCGCTGCATCATCGTCAGGTCGATCGATCGGAGCTGATGGAAACCTGTCCCTCTCACTCTCAGGAACAGGCGAGCTTGGAAACGTCGAAAAGCAAGGCAGCAGGATTTCTAACCCCGATGTCGACTCGGAAAGCTCACTAGCTAAGTACTCAGGTGAACCTACTGCCGGGCGAGCTGGTTGTTCTTCGAGATCTCCACGTTCTACTAGACCGCGAATGTAGTCCTTGATCTCGGCCCTAGGAAACTCCGTAGGCAACTCCGTCGCAAATCGCCGCCTCGTGTTGTCCTGCTCGTCCTCTTTGTTAAGAATGGGAATTATCGACGGCACGTGTTGGCCAGCACAAATCTGGGTAGCCAAGCCGTCAAGCTTTCCCTCAACCCGTCCTAAAGAGCTGATCCCCAGGCTCGTCATCGAAAAATTCAAGGCTGAAGTGTGAAACACTATTCTCTCCCGAATTGCTTGCGTACGCTCAGAACCGAGTCTAATCCCGTCACAGGTGCGTTTCTCTTTGGTTCCAAGGCTATTGTAGTGGAGAAGTGACTGGTCCAGTTCCTCGAGTGCTTCGATGCAGTCCTGAATGATATTATTGAAGTGGTTCTTGTCTTCGATTTTGGCATACATCAGAAGTGAAGACGGCTTCTGGGCCTCGTCTCAAATCGCGCGAACAGCGTTATGCAGAGAGTTGAGCTCTTTCCCAATCTCCCGGGATTGTACTGAGGCTCCTTTGCAGCACTTGTAAAGCCTCCATGCCAGGGTTCCTAAGGCGACAAAATCACCGATAGCGAACCCGAAAGACATTGCAAAAATTTCGATGACAGCACATTTCCTAGTCGAAGAATCGAATTGAAGATCTCAATATAAGAAGACGTCACTCTCAGCATGATAAAGCACCTTTTTGCAAGCTACACTTGCGCTACTACCATTTCACAGCCAACTAGGGTCGAATGCATCTGAAGTAGCCGAAAACCCTCTACACAGTAAGCGCCTTCACTACAAGCTACAGGTGCGCTATTGCCATTTGACAGCCAATTGAGGTTAGCTGCGGTACGAATCAGCTGATGACAATCAGATTCAGAGAAGCAACGTCATGATCTCTTCAAGAAGTTTCAGGAATGTTTCGATATTCTCGACATCAGAAGCGTATCTGAAATTAACCAGATTCATGATACCAGGAAGCTGTCGACTTTCCAGCAAGTCGTTTGTGAAAGACCCGCGGCAAATTTTAGACACGTTTGACTATAAAGAGTCTTTGACTCGGACTGTCACCCATCTGACAGGTATCAACCTGAATCATCGCATTCAAGATTTGCAGCACTATTATGAAACCGAAGAAGTCTTCTCACCAAGAGGATAATCTTAACACTTGGGGCGACTAAATTTCGACAACCAAAAATGCAATGCATAGTGTCAAGATAACAATGATATACATCAGCGGGTTAAAACATCTTTCTCCGATGGTGTGAGAAGGGGTAGAGACCTTCAGTATGAATATCAGACTGCTTGATGGTTCCTCCTAACACTATTTGGTTTCATAAGCCTGACGTTTATCGCTGGAAGTAATGCAATATCATCCTACTTTGCTTTGGGAGTCTAGCAATTAGCTACTTCATCGGCCCATGGTGCTAGCCAAGGCTGTCATATTCCTCGGTACAGTGATCTAATGTTTGCTCCAATTGATAGATTCGCCAGCCAACAACCAGACTAGGACTTGATCTGATTCGCTGAATAGCTGCCACTTGTCAATGGAGCAGACTGAGCAAAGGTCATCAGACTGAGAGAACTCCCTTCGAGAATTACATGTGACTCTTCTCGCCTTAGCGTTTCGTATGATCCTCTTTCCTATTTTCCACGACGCTGGAAGCACATCAGATGCCATGGCGAACCAGAGCGGGATGTTCTCAGACGACTTAGAGCGGCTGTGCCCACGTCGCATATGTGACCTGCAGCTCAACGGGTAAGCCGGGCCAGGAATCCTTCATCCTCCGGGTCGGTATGTTGTTCTATAGAAACCAACGGTCTTTTTCCGGCCGGCTCGACGCCTCAGGCCTTGTTGATCCTTCTGGATTCGACACACCATCGCATGGCTTCGAGGGTTGGCTTTGCGACAGGTAGATAGCTTGCGAAGAGTCGATTTGGACTTCCGATCATCCGCGCAACAAGCAAACATGGTAACTACATCTTGTGTTATACAGTACTCGTTGTCCTGGTGGTCCAAGATTTGATGTTGCGACGATCCCATGGCTCCTAGTGTGTTGGATGATGAATGCCATGAGAAGAAGCACAAGGTACCTTCTTATCCCTCGCTTGGCTATCATTGGCTTAGCCGGAGATCAGGGGGAGATTGGAACATTAGATAAGCACTTCACCTCGGTCGCACGAAACCCTAACCCATGGATCACGGACCAACGAACGTAATCCCAAGTCCAACGTCCCATCAACCTCTTGGTCTCTGCTTTCTTCTTCTCCTTTCGGTCCGCCAATCAAATGTAACTGTCCATCCTACCAGGATTCATCGAGGATCCAACCCGGTGCTCTTAATTTCATCAGCCGCCCTATCGCCGCGTGATAAACTCCTACAGACCACGATCCAACACCGCCCCTACATGTCGCCGTGCCCCCCGGACTTTCATTTCCTCTATCAACCACCATACTTGTATACCTGACATGGGAGCATGAGCGCAGTCCATCTGCCTCCTCATTTCACTGCCGCTTCCTTATATCATGAATCTATATAACATCGATTGTTCTTTGTCTCTTTGATTCATGTTTTTTATGTACATATTCTTCTTCGCACTCTCATTTGACAGGCATTGCATGCCCTTCCTTTGAACATGCAGTCTGCATTACTTTCTCTTCTGTTATGCGCAGGGCTCTCCTACGCATGGCTTCCAAATTTCGAAGTCCGTGGTGTCAACCTAGGGAGCCAATTCATAGTTGAACCGTGGATGGCGAGTGATGAGTGGAACAGCATGGGCTGTGGCAATGCTGCCTCGGAATTTGACTGCGTCAGCGCTCTCGGACAGAGTACCGCCAATTCCGCTTTCCAACACCACTGGGATACATGGACCACCCAGCAGGATATTGCGCAGATGAAAAGCTATGGGCTAAACACGATCAGAATTCCAGTCGGTTATTGGATGAGAGAGGATCTGGTTTACGCCGACAGCGAGCACTTTCCCCAGGGTGGACTTCAATACCTAGAGCGCATCTGTGGCTGGGCCAGCGATGCGGGAATGTACATAGTTATCGATCTGCATGGAGCGCCGGGCGCTCAAGTAAGTGGAAACCCTGATACCGGACAGGTAAGCATAACACAACCACTCGAGGTCGCCACCGGGCCTAAAGAAGTGGATAGCAGCATGATGAGCGGTCGCAGTAACACTTACTAAATGTTGCGCTTACCTAGACTGCCCCCTCCGCCGGCTTTTATGTCGACTACCAGTACGAACGGGCCTACAAGTTTCTCGAGTGGATGGTCAACATTATCCACACAAACAACAATTACCGCAACGTCGGCATGCTAGAGGTCGTCAACGAGCCACAACGGGGGCAAACGAGCCAAACAGACTCTATGAGACAGAATTACTATCCGACGGCCTGGAAACGCATTCGCGCTGCCGAATCAAATCTTGGAATAAGCGGCGACAAATTGGTTCACATCCAGATGATGGTAGGCTCCTTCGGCTCCTGGATATGCGGTGAGTTTGGCAAATGCTAACATCACGATAGAACGCGAAATGGGGCTCTGGAGACCCAAAGCAGTACCTTACCGACTTGAACTTTGCCGCCTACGACGACCACCGCTACCTCAAATACTCCGACGACAACGGCATCAACGACCCCGGAACAGGCAAAACCCCCGCCGCCTACCTGAAAGAGTCTTGCTATGACGACCGAAGCGGAAACTGGCCCCTCATCGTCGGCGAGTTCAGCTTGAGCGTCGCCAACGACCTCGAGTGGAACCCTTCATACGACTTCATCCCTGACAGTCATGTCGCATGGTACAAGCAGTGGTTTTCGGCGCAGATCATTGCCTATGAGAAGCAGGCGGGGTGGATCTTTTGGAGTTGGAAGTGTGGGGCTATTGGGGGGAGGAACGATTGGCGGTGGTCGTATCAAGGTAAGTCCCTTGCTTTCGATTCTTGATGGTTCATGAGATTCAATGCTAACACCAGATAGCTGCTGTGGCGGCAGGCGCAATCCCGCAGAATCCGGATGATGCGAAGAACTCCAATCCTTGCGCTGGTATCTGAAGCTCTGTATGTTATCGGTCTTTACAGCGTGGATCAAGGACGACGAGGTTCACGTCAGCCTTGGCTGTTTTGGCTGCAGGACCTCACCGTGTCCTCCATCTTTTCTATTATACGCTGGGGCACTCTTTCGCTCGTGTTCACATGTCTGAATGCATACATCGTCAAGGGCAGCTATCTATTCTTTCTGGCCTGACTATCAATATTACCAACTATCCATCTCTTCTCCTGTTCGCGCGATCGAGTTGAGCAACAATCGACGTCAACAGACAGGTAATAAGAACCGTAGAATCAAGTCGATAACCTTGATAGACGTGTTTCTCATGGACGAATAATCACCTTCCTTACCTTGCTAATCCCCATGGTTTTCCCTATCTTTAGACAATGTGATTGCACTCTTTGGAAATTCGGTGAGCCTCTTGAATCACTGTTGCTCTTGTGGTTTCAAGAACGTTTATCAGTATTTATCTGTATTATTTTAGCTGAAATGGATGATGGTCAGGGTGCTTGCAATAGTGATAGTAGGTGACTTTTCGGACGTGTCTTGCGAAGAACATTCATCTCAACTACAGTATGCCCCTCTTGCCACGATCCTCTCCAACACCTTTTGAGGATGACACAACCTCGTGCGTAGTATTAGTTCGTACCGAGGTATCCGTACCCCGCACTTTCGCTCCAAGTTTAAGCGAATACTGAGAGCTGAGACAAAGAACAGAAAAATCGGCCAAAGTCAGCCGAGGTCCGATTAGAGCACATCACCAGCGACCGGCCTTGATCTGATAAGATGGTCATCTCTTCCACCAAAACTTCTTTTGCGCCACGGCTGGTTCGAACCGCTACTGCTGCTGGTTTCAATACTTCAATGCTGTACGGAGCATGACGAGCTATGTTCTCGGAATGCCAAGACCCAGCCACACTGTAATTTACATGTAATCTAGTCTTAGTGCTTGAAGATAGATAAAGTTATTCTGTTTCTAGGAGCCCCTTTGAGTGTTGTTCTACGCTTCATTCACCACCAACAGGGCTCTATCGCGTTCAGATCCGGAGAATCAGCGGGCCATACTTCGTAGAAGACGAAGGATTGCTGCATTCATGAAGATAATGTTCTGAAAATGAGAAGCGTGAGCAGAAGCTTTATCCTCCTGTATCATAGTATCTGAAGCTAAGACTAGATTACATGTAAATTACAGTGTGGCTGGGTCTTAGCATTCCGAAAACATAGCTCGTCATGCTCCGTACCCAGGATACTCTCTACGTCTGAGAACTCACTTGCCGCACGTGTCTTCTCGGCGACGGCGACAAACCTGGAAAAGGAAAGGAAGGAAAGGCAGGCCGTGTCGCTTTTCGAAGACTTCTCGGGCTAAGATGGGACTGGACTAGCTGCTTGTTCCTCGGCAGATGCCATCAACCAATCAATCCCCTCATTGACCAATTTCGTTTCCAACGGACTCCAAGATTATCGCCCTATGAGACCCCTAACGTCCCTAAGGTAAGCAAAACATTAGGGCGGACTACTCGACGCTGATAAGCTTATGGGCGTTACAGTAGTCGTAACCATCCCACCGGTTCTCGCCCACTACTTTCGTACAGAAGACCTACTCACTCCAACCCCACGATCAAAATGCGCCGCCGCCCCCCCTTTTCTCTCCGTCCCACGTTCAATCCTAAGTATCGCTGGGAAATTCCGAATTACCTTTCACCACCATGGCAGATTACGACCACGAGGCCGCTTTACGGCATCGACATAGGAACGTCAATAACGACACTAGGGTTGTCAACCTCGAAGAATTCAATGCCGACGATGCGGAATTGGCGGCAAAGTTTGGCTATAAGCCGGTCTTGAAGAGAGAATTTGGCTACCTGTCGACCTTTTCCTTCGCGGTCAGCATCAGCGGCTTGTTCTCCACCATTGCCACGACCTTCTCCTACCCTCTCTATGCTGGAGGGTCGGCTTCTGCCGTGTGGTGTTGGTTGATATCGGGGGCCGGCTGTATGTGCATTGCTGTACGTGTACCACCCGTTCGGAATCAACGCGACGCGAGACGAATATCTGTGCGGTGCCTTCGCTGACTCTTCTGCTGTACAGCTTTCGGTGGCAGAACTGGTATCGGCATATCCTACCTCTGGAGGTCTATACTTTACAGTCTCACGCCTGGCACCACGAACGTGGGTGCCGTCGATCAGTTGGTGAGCGCTTCAATCTGCCATAATACTAGACCATACGCTAAGATTAGATCTGAACATAGGGCTGTTGGATGGATCAATCTCCTAGGCCAGGTGCGTCCCTCTCGCTCTACATGGGTTTCATATCTAACGCATCCTTAGATCGCTGGTATCGCTTCCTCTGAGTACGGTGCCGCCCAACTTCTCCTGGCTGCCGTTTCCATGGGCTCCGACTTTACATATACCCCGACCACCGGCACTATAATAGGTGTGATGGCAGCTCTGACGTTCTTGACTGGACTGGTCAATTCACTGTCTACATACTGGACGGAGAAGATGACCAAAACATATGTCATCTTTCACGTCTTGGTTTTGATATCATGTGCTATTGCTCTGCTGGTGAAAGCTACCCCCAAGCACGATTCACACTACGTCTTCACTGATGTCAACTCGACATCTGGCTGGAGTCCTGTGGGCTTCTCTTTCCTCTTTGGCTTTTTGTCGGTATCATGGACCATGACAGATTACGATGCTACTGCGCACATTACGGAGGAGTCAGTTTGCAGCTCGACACACCATATCAGCACGTGTCGTACTAACATCTTTGTAGGATGTCAAACCCAGAGGTCAAAGCGCCATGGGCTATCTCGCTCGCCATGGCTTTCACTTACATCGCCGGCTGGCTCTTTACCATTGTCCTGTGCTACGTGATGGTACGTAGACCTCTAGTAGTTCTAGAGCCTACAGATACTCATCTTTCTTTAGGGCGACCCCGCTACCATCCTGGCGAGTCCAATTGCGCAACCCGTTGCGCAGATCTTTTATAACGTTCTCGGCAAAGCAGGAGGGATCTTCTTCACCGTCTGCGCCTTCCTGATCCTCAAATTCGTTTGCTTCACCGCCATGGTTCGTCTCCACCTCCTAATGCCCTCCTCGCCCACAGGCAACTGACCGTTGCAGCAATCCCAAGCCCGTACCCTGTTTGCATTCTCCCGCGACCGTCTCGTACCCTTCTCGCATGTCTGGACAAGAATAAACCCACTGACCGGCACCCCCCTCTACGCCGTCTGGATCTCCGTCATTCTCTGCATCGCTATCAACCTTGTCGGCCTGGGCTCTTACGCCGCTATTGCCGGTGTATTCAACATTACCGCGATTGCGCTTGACTGGAGTTACTGTATCCCCATTATTTGCAAACTGGCATTCGGACAGTTTGAGCCAGGGCCATGGAACCTGGGCAAAGCCAGTATCTTTATTAATGCGTGGGCGGTGATATGGACGTTGTTTGTGTCCATCATCTTCATTTTGCCGACAGTGAGGCCCGTGACAGCCCTGACGATGAACTACGCTGCTGCGTTCTTGGGGCTGATATTCTTCTTTGCAACCATCTATTGGTATATTCGAGGAAAGAATTTCTACACGGGTCCCTTGGTAGAAGCGATCGTGGATGAGAGTGATTCGCAGAACTCGAGGGAGAAGGCAGTGGGGGAGGATTATGGAAGAAGGGATAACAAGGAGACTATCAAGGCGGATATGTAAGGGGTAGAGGGAAGCACGGAAGAGAGGAGGTTATCGTGAAAGACTTGTATCGGTGAAGGGATTTTTCGTTGGACCTACCGCAATCCTGGGCATCAGTTCGATTATCCTCGCCACTTGCACGTTCCCGGGAATTCTAACAACAAATTTCCTTCCGTGTTGTATATATACTTCCCCATACAATGTACACATAACGGCCGTCTTTTACGGCCAAGAATCGATAAAAGAAATCTCCTTCGATCTGCTCTTCTCATAACAAGATTTCGTATCGAAAATGAAAATGTCTCACGAGTTAGTCTTTGTGTCCGACGGCGCCTTAACCCTCACGCTCGACCCAACCCAACCCAAGAATCTCTTCGGATGACCCTCAATTCTAAGGACAACAGCAGCAGCATACATTCATACTTTAAATCATCAGCTCCGATCACCCCCATCAGATCCACCGGTTGTTTGAACCGCATGCGCTTTTAGAAATACAGTTACAATTCTCCTTTCCTATGGCAATCATATTGTTTTTCTTGGCATGTATCCATGCCGGTCGGCTCTTAGAGTCCATGAGATCAGACCTTTTCGCTGCACCTGGTCCTATTTGGCATGGAGCATAGCAAGCGCCGCAGCGTACAATTGCACTCGCATGTCAGCTTTGGATTTGCATCTTAATGTTACGTTTGTACGTCTATTTTTCATGGTTATAACCTTTTTCTTGTGGCTGATTGTGTGCACGGGCGGTCGTTTCTTCTAGTCAACCCTGTCAAAACTTCCTTTGATCTTGTTGTCTTTACATCAAGCCCTTGGTGGAGATGATGAGCGTGGCAAGCGTACAGCTAATTGTTTTTGTACTGAACTCAGATTTCATTCCGTCACTTAGCCGTTCAAGGAGACTGATTTCATGTCCCTGGCCCAAATTATGGTTGGAGATATAATTCCCCTCATCCGCACCTCCACGTACACAAGCACTTGTATTCCTCCCATTTCCCAGCACTCTTGCCATTATACCCCACAACGCCCTCGAAATGTCAATCTCCGCAGTCAAGAAATCAATGAGATTTATCTTGGAAAGTAGAATTGGCGTTATACTCTTAACGATTCTTCGGGGCTGAGTAGAGATTGTGAGGTTGGATGGGACATGGTAGGATATGGTTAGGGTTGTTGCTTTGTGATGTTGGGGCTAGGGAGGGACTGGATGGGAGAGAGCGATGGATGTGAAGACGGGTGGGGGATGCTGGAATGGTGGAGTTAGATTGGTAGGTTTAGAAGGTTGGCAGGGAGGTATTGAATATTAGCAACTCCCCTCTTTATAGAACCAGACCTGAACTCTTTTGCTCTAATCACACAATTCTTTTCTAATACACCTCTCGCATGCTTTCCAAAGTACCTCTTCTATAGCTCGAACCTCTTTCGTTCTATCCAGCACAGTTCTCATTCTTCGAGATATTTATCTTAGTGTGTGGTAGCTCAGCGATGAGGGAGGAAAGGAGTGGTTGTGAATGGCTGAGGTGTAGGGTGGTGAATGTCTGCAGGTTCTGGAAGGGAGGGGGTATGGCTCGTCTGTGCCAGTCTCGAAATTTCGTTCCCTTCCTCTTCATCATCACCTTCATCAGCCAATCAAAAAAGGCCCGCCTCGAACCGTGCCCCATGGTATCTTGACCCTCTTCAATCCCGTCGTGCCACACCAAAGCCTCGCAGACGTCCAATAGACATCCGAACCTCTCAGCTAAATACCTCCCGCCAATCTTGGAAACCCAACTGACGATGTGGGTGAGGGCTTTCGAGTATATGCTACATCATTCCAAAAGAGTCCTTTACGAAGATGTAAAGATACCAAACGCGATAGACTGGGCAAAATGTTTAAGACCTATTCGTGATGACGGGAGTGAATAGGGAAATGAGACTTTAAGACCTTTGATCTCGGTGCAGATTGCTGAAGTCAGGAAAGAAGGATTGGATACCGGGGGTTTTGGTCTTGAGTTTAGGGGAGCGCGATGGATGTGGAAAATTCTTGGATATGCTGATAGAGGCCGTGCTCGAGGAGCGAGAACGCAAAGGGCGGGTTTGAGATGGAGGTCAAGTCCGAAGCTTGAAGATAAGGAGTTCTTGATCCCAAAAATAAAGGTTGGAAGGGTGTGAATATTACTCTGACTGGCCAATTGCTCAGGAGGAAGTGTCGATCAAGCAAGGTGAGTCTTGGTTCATAGCGGTCAAGGGTAATGTCTTAGGCGGAGGAGAGATTTCGGAGGGAGGGTTCGGAGGGTTTTATTCGCTAGTTAGACGTGGGAAATAAGTGGTTCACGCTTTTCATCGACATTGGGTTTCTGTGACGTCGGCGTTGAGGGTGCAGGGGATGAATATGCGTAAGAGGGTAATGACTGCATGAACGGGGATGGGGATGGGGATGGTAAGGATGTATGGGCGATGTTATTTTTCTGGGACCTTGCTGACATCATATCCGAAGATAATTTCGAGATGGATAAAAGAGGACTCGAAGAAGCTTGAATGATTGTTGTTAGATGGTTAAAGGGTAACGAATAAACATCATCAACGACCAAAACCAGACAAGAGACAAGAAGATCCGTTCAACATCGATTTGAAAAAGACGTGATGAGAAGACCATGAGAAAGTCGTGTGTGCATGATTTAGAGACCACAACATACGTATGATGAGGTCGAATTTGATATTGATAGTGAAAGTCTGCTGAACGCCAGTGGCAGTGGATCTCAGAAAGACGCATACATACATATTAGCAACGTCCCTGCCTCTCTCGCCGTTAACTGGTAGATCTCACAAATTACTAACCCAAATCCCCACGTTCATCGCCGATAGCTTCGTTGACGGAAATTGCATACTGCTGAAATCCACAACAAATCAGAACATTAGAAGTCTGTGCAAAAATTACCCTGACTAGAAAAATTACTGAAACAGCGGAATCGAAAGCATCCTATCGTCGTCATTATATTAGAAACGCACACAACATCTCCAACCACCCACTGATGCGCCACGATACCAGTAATCTGTAGCCACTCTCATCAATCCTTAGACAGCCTACAAAACCGCAGCAAAGAGTGCGCCAGCAACGGTCGTCACCGCAAGAGTAAATTTGACATCTCCACGCCCCACCAGCAGGACCCGCATACCCGCACTTTTCGCACTCGCCGACGTTGGCGATGCCTGCGATGAAGACGACGAGGAAGCAGTGGGACTGTCAGTCACAGGGACAAAGGTACCGCTGGTGCCATTAGCGAGGGTGTACTGGCCCTTTTGGTAGTCTACGAACGAGCCGTCGGCGCCGTAGTAAGTGCCGTTGGAGACGAAAGCGTAGGAGCCGTCGGAGAAGTACATGCGGGTTGTAGCGGGGGTATAACAAAACGGTACCCCCTGATCCTTTGTATACAAACACTCCACGGGAGCTGGCCGACAGCAGAGCCCACCGCTCTGCCTCTCTACCAAACCGCCCTCGATCTCCCTCTTGATTTTTTGGATGGGGCTGGACGCCGCGCTCTGGAGGCTGCCCCAGAAGTTGGAATCGCCAAAGGCTACGGGTGGGACAGGGACGGAGCCGGCGCTGCCGAGGGGTTTGCAAGGAACGAAGCCGGGGGTATTGCAGACCCTGGGGGAGGAGGTTTGCAAGATCGGAGGCGAAGGCGAGGGGGATGGGGAAGAGGAAGGAGAGGGTGGCAAGCACGAAGCGGGCGGGTACAGGCATGGTATAGTCGCGCGATTGAACCTCCAGGAATCGGGAAGTAGGAGAGAGCAGCGCAAGGGGGTGAAATCAAAGCAGAAATCAAACAGATAGATGAACGCGAGTGAATAGAATATCTCGCTTTCCCTGCGCTATTGAAGTTGGAGTAAAGTACAAGACGATAGATAGAAAGAGTGGAGCGTGAAGGAAGTGTGCAGCCTTTATATCTCGGGCTTCGAGACCCTCTAACAGTAGAGCGCAAGGCTGAACTGTGTTGGAGTAATCATGGCACCCACTTGGTGACGCGAAGCTTCCTATCGCGTCGCCAATTGGGTGCAGTAAGGGGTATGTCTACTTCAGTATTAGTAGTATCTCATGCCAAGAATTTGGTAGACCGACCGATTGTGTCGGTTCTGGTTGGTCGAGGCATATCTTGAGGGTCATTTGCTTGCGCCAAGTCAAGCCTTGTGGCTGATCAAAGACGTGGTTCGAAATACTACTGTAACCAGCTTCGGGGGACTGGTTTATTTGTTCGCCTACTCCTCAAAGTCCACAATGGGTAACTGTTATTATTGACGCAGCTCTGTAGCGGATTTCGAAACACCAAATAATGTCTCCGCTTGTCGCGCTGATATATTACTTCATACATTCCTGTCTTTGTTCAGAGTTCACATGATTAATATTTTGAACTATGAGACGAATGCAGATGGTAGTAGACGCTGAGAGTCAATACTCCCCAAATTTGTCCAAATTTGCAGTGTAGCAACAGTCATTGGCAAGAGTAATGAAAGTTGTAGAGCGAATTTAGACTCGGACTTCAAGCTGCGAAGACTATCGTTGTGCGGAAGGATATCCTCATAACCTAAACTCAATTTAAGAGATCATAATGTGTGCAATATCGACCATTGGCGCAGACAGCTTATAAGCATCTTTTCAACTAGTTTTCGAAAGAAGCTTGTAGTACATGAAGACCCCCTGAATGCAAGATTAATTCTGCGAAGCGTGGAATAGAAGGCGACGAGAAAGTACGATAGCCCGTCGCAAGAGCACACAACTAACGGGCAGGGATAGTCTGCTGCTGCAGAGATACGAAAAGCTAGGCTTCGGATAGGCAAGCAGAATCAAAGGAAATAAGAAGATGAAATCTTGTAGATCGGATGACCGGCTCGAACAATTGATTCGTCGATCAAAAACGATAGATTCCTTGTCATTAAACCCGTCGACAAAGTAATCTATCACCATTGAAAGGCGAGATATACAGTGAAAAGAAGTCCCACACTAGACTCAGTTGCGCAGTATCCTCTACAATCGACCATCATCCTGATCAATCTCTGATGCTCAGCATCTCTTGTCGACTGTTGCTGTGGAGCTTTTCCAAGCTGCTTAGAATCTTGACTTATCGAGCCGGAAACATCTGGAGCTTGAGCCAAGATGTACATCCTAGTAGCTGTGCCCTGGGGATCATGGACTTCTCTCATCTCCTTGGCCGTTGCAATGGGCTAAACATGAACGGTCCACAGCAGCCCCAAATCCCAAACAATGCAGTAAACGTTTTATTTTGTGTTCAAGAGGTGTAAAGACTTCTTTAAGCTCCTACAGCACCTCCATTGCCATTGCCCTAGATCTAGATTCCACTCGCTGGATGTTGCCGAATGCAAAGGCCGACTGGATACAGGCAAGCAGCATGCCTGTAACTGAATCCTTAAAATATTTCTGGTAGTCGGCTTGAATTAAGACTCGGTATTGAGATTTGCTAATGGCATATTTCCGAAGGTATCTCCATTCTGGGCTGAGGGTGGTATGTGGACACAAAGTATGAATGCTTGCCGCTGCTTTGTTCGTTGGCAGATTGCTTTGGATGCGTCCTTGCTTCGATCCTGTCAAGCCCACGATCTTCCGCCTCCACTTGATCTGTTTCGATTTTCAGATATTAGGTATGAGCAAATTTGTTGATACTGCAATCTGGTTTTGTATAACCGCTGCTGTACTCGTCATGGGCCCCTAAGATGAGAATCAGATTCCTGACAGCAGATTGGCTCATGACGTGGTAGAAGAAAACAATAAAAGACAGTGGATATCCCAACCCTCAGGATAATCTATGCTGCGGCTTTTTGGAAACCAGAAGCTCGATCAATGTTGCTGACACTAGTCGCGTAGCAGACATTAAAGTAAATATGGAGAGCTCGAGTTTATTCGGAAGATCCTGCAACAATAATTGCGCAATCACCACACGTATTCACATAATACACCTCCCCGGACATATGAACGTGTCCGGTACAACGTACATTAATCGAGAAGACTAGTCACGTCGGCACTGCCATTGGTCGACCATCTGCTCTGGTTCAGATTGCCTGCTGAGGGATTCGGGTACCCTCCCCGCTCTCAGCTTCTGTACTCTGGGTGCCCTCTTCCTTCTGTGCATGAAACCCCTCTATAGGTTGTAGAGTGTTTTCTCAAGTGGTCCAAACGATACTGGCACGCAGGTCCATTCATCACTGGGTGTGATGCCCCATCCATTGCTGGGTTTGTTTCCAACCCATCAGCAGGTTTGCTACCAGCTGTTTTACACTTGTTTGGTCTATGATCCGGTTCACCAGTCAAAAGACAGGTTGTTCGCCGCTTTCCCTAGCTTCTCGATCTGTCCACCACTGGTTTTTGGCCGTTCTGGGCACCACGAATTGGATATTGGCCTTGGTCCTCCTTTTCCGTATGCTTACGACCTCCACGATCCGCACGTGGGCCACGCGGAACATCACTAACTCGCGGGTAACCCCCATGTGTGCCTCTAGTGTTTTCCCTGTTCCCTCTTGGAGCAGCTTCACTCTAATCGCTACCCTGATCCATAGGAGACGGGCGAGCTTGGCTTGGTCGACGGCCATGAGGAAGAGACTGAATGTTTTAAGGTGGCTAGAACGGGGGACATCTTGCCTTGGCGTAGTCTTTCCATGTTTTTTCTATGCGCAGAGCGAGCGAGAGGAGGTCTTTGCAGTTGGCAGGCTGAATTATCTGAACATCCAAGACGTCTCGGATCGAGGGCTGAATGCCTGTTCGAAGTTTGTAATAAAACCTAGCATCGCCTGGCGGGTCATGAAGGTCTTTCACTATTGTGTCTAGATAATCGTTGGAGGTTCGAACATCTTGGTTTGAGTCTTGTTGTGCTGAAAACCATCTCTTTCATGTCTTAGATTAAACATCATAGTTGATATCGGGTAGGGTTTCCGTCCTTCAAGAGTAATCCCCTCATGGTCAAGGGCATCTGACCACCTACTACGCTCGCTGGCAGCCTTAAGTTGTTACAAGCGGGCCTGTAGTTGTTCAAAGACAGCTAGTGGGACTGTGGGCTCAGGCGAGGCCACTTCCTGCGTGTGTAGTACTTCTTTTTTGCTCGCGTTCTTATGCTAGATAAGGATGTTTTAAAGGGTACACAATCAACTGAAAACAGACTTGCTTCAAGGGTTGTGCAAGCCAGTGAACAAGTCTGTATGGGGCGTCGGTGTCGTGCAGAGAGCAAAGAGTTTTTTATACACAAGCGAAGGATGGTGCAAAGTTTTCATCTACGCGTTGATCGACGCGTTCGGCCCAATCCTACTTGGGAGTAGTTCAGTAGGTATCTTGGGTATCGTGCTTTCTCTAAGGTACCTAAGCTCAATTATTACATTATGGGTAGGATTTTCGAGAAATCGATCTACCTATACGGGTTCGTGCTGGGCATCACAAACCCGAATTAACTTTATACTTGTCTGATCTATGCGATGACACCATGCAAGCGTATCCTAAATTCTTTTAGCACATCGGTCCCAACTATCCGTTTCTATTGGATGGGATGGGCTGGCATGTTACCGACATTCAAGCCTATGGTCCCTAAGATGGTGGAGCACAACAGTAACGTAAATTGCCAGAGAATCCGTGGTTTTGCTTATCGGAACGGTTTGGCTTCACGCACGGAGCTCCAGAAATTGAATAGGCGGATTCTGTACAACTTCCGATTATTCGAACGTACACTTGACACTGAGTGTTGACCGAGATAGCTTAGCATTACCTTAGGCGTAGAGATTGGATTCTGCACCACCGGGTTCGCCGTTCCCGTCTGCCTGTGCCTTGGGGTTTTTACCTTAAAGCGAGTATACCGGTCTCGAGAAGTAGCCCGCTCATCGACTGAAAGTGCTTGTAGCTTTCGAGGCTGCGGAAGCGTTAATACTCGTCCTCAAAGCCAATATCTTGCTGAACACCACGCCCCAAAACCCCATCGTGGATAGCGTGAAGCAAAAATCGCGAGAAATTGACAGCCTCAAGTGTATATCTCACACTTGTAGGAAAGGGAGAGTTCGCATTCTCTAAGCCCAAGTATAAAATTCCAAACTCCCGCAACTGTTCATCAGACGAGGAGTATGAAATGACAATCAGGAAAGAAAAGGTACCATGCGACTTTGATTGAGATAACTCGATTATAGTGCACAAACATTCCCAACGGCCGACACTGGCGTTGCCGGAAGAATGTTCTTCTAAGAACAACTCCCCACGTTCGATCCAAAAGAAAGGCAACTTGGGCAACACTCCGATAAGCGAGCACTCCTGTTTGAGCTTGCAGCATGTTGAAAGCACATCGTTCAAAAATGCTGGTCACAAGCGCCGTTCCTTGGTACTCTGGAGCTTTCACAGTACGACCGAAGTGTTTGCGTGGGGTTCTTATCGAGTAACTCAACGGGGTGCCTTGGACGCCCAGGTCAGTAACCTTAAGTCGTCTATCTCTGGCGATTGTAAAGCCCTATGATACGAAACTAGAGGATGTCTATCGTTTGTGCTTAAGTACCGTATCTAGTTTGCCTACTATACCTGAGGTATCAGGCCAGATTCGCCGCGTCAGTACGGTTCCGTGATTGCCTGACGATCACCTGACACCGCAACGATTCCCAGCAAGCGCGAGTAGTTCACCAGTGCACATCAAGGATAGCCCCATTCACTGCCAGTAAGGTATATTGCTCTCCCTACTTTTTCTTGTCGTGCGTTGTCGAAGACTTTATTTCAGCTTCGAGATGGCTATGACGTTGAGCGAGGTCTGTCTGTCAGGCTGTCAGCTGTGTATCTGTCTTGAGAGGTACGTTGCTACCTTGGTGCCTCACCACCTATCTGGATAAGCTTCCCTTAGCGATTGCTATTTCCGGGGCATGGTACATATCTGGGTGGGGATCTTGCTCAAGCTTCATTTCCCCGCATAAAGGTGGAGCGGAACGCTGGTCGTCCGTGTGTCTGAACGTTGCTGATAGTGTACTCGTAAGGTAGTCACTTAAGCCTAAGGTAGGTAGTCGATCGGTCCAAGGAATGTCGGAGAACTGGCAGCGGCTTGATTGGCTAGGCAAATTGCCCGGCAAATATCGAAACAGCTCTTCTGTTCGGACTATCTTTACAAAACAGCAACGGCCTTCTTTTCCGTCGATATCTTACGTTAGGTAAGGTCGCTAAGGTTGCTAAGGTACCTTACTCTGGGTGGCATGGGCTGGAGTGACGTAGCCAATAATACTTGATCTATCTTAGCCGTTTTTACATTACCTGTGATTTCAAGCGATCTGTATCCAATTCACTTTATTATCGTACACAGTCTCTTCTCGGACCCGTAACGAATCATCACATACCCAATGTCGATATCCGCCAGACCCAACTAGGCACTTCAGTATATCGGTACTCTAAACTACCTTACTCCGCAACGGATCACCCCAGATGTGGCGTGCAGCAGAGTCTGGGGTAAGTACCTTGTGGGACTTGGAGCTTAAGGTTTGCGTCGCGTCTTCGATCATCTCCTCCATCAATCCGAACACCATCGACATACTATATTCATATTGGGGGTGCCCTCCCTCCACTTACCCTGGGCAGCCTTAAAGCGACTGCATGGCTTGCTGTACTAAAGTACCTACCTGACTTATGTAGTCGACATCTTGCTTCGATTGGTCACGAGTCAGATGTACTCCAACCTCGATCTTGAGCTTTGAAGTCTTTGGGGAAAGATGCTGGTCGAGTAGTGCATGCGCTTGTCCCATGAGTCTAGGGGGCCCTGAGGTTCTGACGACGGGATGCATCAAATCCTGTAAGTTGCAGATCGCTCTGGCCATTCCATGTATTTAGTTACAATCCGCCCCCATTTGATTGTCAAGGAGACCTCACTGCCTTTAGAAACCGAAGTCTCGTTGAGCTTGCTGTGACTTTTATGCTGCACACGTAGAATCCAGCTGAAGATACATGTGATCTCGGTCTACCCAGTTTCCATTCACTGCTTTCGAACCTTCCATCTCAATTCTTCCATGCACTGTTCTTCAATCAATCAATCACCATTTAAGTGACTTTATTTGCAAGCCAAGTGCCATAGCCACGATGTCGAATATGCACGCAACCAACGAGTCTCTTCCTCTCGAGAAGGATTTCTCTCGGAACAATGGCAATGCCTACCACATGCCCGAGAATGAGACGCCGGATGATGCTCTTCGCCGCATCCGTACCGCTGGCAGCGTCTCCATGTCCCCGGAACTCTTTGAGAAGCTGTATCTCTCTCCCGAGAACAGAGTCTCAGGGGACCTCCGCAAGACTTTTGGTAACCCAACTCCGATGTGAGCTTCGATTCCTCTTTTTTGGCGGAGACCCATTTCTTTACTGAATCCCTCTAGTGCACTTGTTGGCTTCCTCCTCAGCTTGACGCCTCTCTCTGCCGATTTGATCGGATGGAGGGGTGCTGGAGGCAACGGAGCTGCTTCAACCGGTGCGTAGACACAGTATAGACGTATGGCGGAGTCTGCACTAACCGGGTGCAAAAGGTGTATTCTTCTTCTTCGGCGGTCTTTTGATGATCCTTGGTAGCATTGGCGAATGGATCATTGGCAACACCTTCCCCTTTGTCGTGTTTGGAACGTTTGGTATGCATTACACGACCTTCCCTCTCCATGCGGCAGAGCCACGTCTAATTGCTCTCTCTAGGTTCTTTCTGGGCCACTTTCGGAGCCACTCTCGTCCCTTGGTTCAACGCATACGGTGCCTACGCGCCAGCCCATGCCGCAAACGCCGCTACCCAAGCCGGCAATCCAGGCAACCCTCTCGGGCTTCAATCACCAGCTTTCAACTCGAGTTTCGCCTTCTTCCAGGTCTTTATGGGTAAGCCCGACCTTCAGAGCCTGTGCCATAAATCTACGATTCTAACAAGATTTCAGGACTAATCTGCTTGGTCTTCCTGATCTGCTCGCTTCGCACCAACATCGTCTTCTTCACCATCTTCTTCACTCTGGTCTGCGCGTTTGCCTGTCTCGCAGGCGCGTACTTCAACCTGGCCTTGGTATATGAGAACCCTGCCAACACAATTGCTGCTGCAAAGGCTGCGAAGCTGGTACTCGTGAGTTCTTCCCCTCTTTCTACCCGGAGAACATCTGCTAAAGCTCGTCTCCAGGCGGGAGGGGCATTTACCTTCGTCACGTGCTTGGCTGGCTGGTGGATTTTCATCGCCATCATGCTTGCATCTCTCGATTTCCCATTCTCCCTTCCCGTCGGTGACCTTTCTCACATCATCAAGGGCCGTAGCCAGAAGAAGACGGTTGCCGCTCCAGAGGTTTAGTTAATGGTAGAGGAGGCTATGCAGTAGGTTGGGGGGCTTTTGCAGATTTCTTGCTAAATTGTCATGCGAAGATATGCGTGGCTTATGTCGTCTCTATCTCTTTGTACATAATTGCATAGGTAATTGAGAAATCCATCTCAAATGCTATGATCCTATTTCTTTGTTCATTGTCTATACATCGTTTCACGTTGACGCGCCCCTTTTTCACGTCCACGTTCCAATCTGCGAAAAATCGATATCGATTCACATGGACGCGTCTTGCCATAATACTATAAGATCACTAACCTTCACCCCGAGCCATCGATGTCGCAACCCCGTGCCTTCGTCGATACCAACCAGCACCAGCCATGGCTGTTACTCACGAGTTGCCCACATCGAACGACCGGCTCCCAGCTTACCGTAAGTCCTACATATCTGTATGCAAACGCCCACTAATGTCCCCCAAAGCCACCTTCCCATCCCTCACCCCCCACTACTCCTACCTTGGCTCCCTCGGCGACGAGCGCCTTGGCTTCCTCCGTCCTGGACGTCTCGACAATGACGCCCATGTCCGTGTTAACGCAGATCACGGCATGGAACCCTCGTCACCTGGAGCAGTAGCAGCTCCGGATTCTCCTCCGCCTCCCCCGCCCCCTCCTCCTTACCTTCCTATCGACCCAGCCCTATTGGCACCGGCTGGATCTGGTTCTTCTCCTTTCCCCCCTCCCCCTCTTCCCCAGCTGCCTGTCGACCCAGCCACAGCGGCACCAGCAGCCCCAGCACCACGACTCTCCGGCGGCGTCCTTCCAGACGCCCACTATGCGGCGGCGAAAGGCCGCCCTTATGATCCTTTCTGGATGGAGAAGAACGGACTCTCTCCAGATCTTCATGCATCGTTCTCGAGCAAGGCAAAGCTCGAGAAAATGTTCTTCGACGCCATTCTCCTTCTTGGAGATATGTTTAAGTTGACTCTTGTCGGGCACGATGGTGCCAATATTCATGTCGAAGCACTGGTAACTCCAAATCCTCATCTAAATACTAGGATTATGCAATACTGACAAATATTTAGGTCGTCTCCGTCGGCAGTGCCGTTGGGCCGCCTGGATCCCGCGGATCGAAGCACTTCCCGGACTTCTACGTCGCCCCCTCGCCCCTTCGCCCGGCCCTGAATATATGGGGATGCAAAGGCCCCACCGCCTTCTGCGCCGAAATGGCCACCCACTACGGCACCACCACCCCTTCCGGAAACGCTGGCGGCTGGAAAGGCGTCAGCGTCGTCCGGAACATTACGGGACTCGGCGAACGCAACCTCGGCTCCCTCCACGCCATACGTCAAGCAGCGACGGTATGGCAGGACGAGATGGAAGCGTGGTCGTTACGGACGAATCAAGCCGAGCGCGAACGGAAGAGACGGGCACCAAAGGGCAGTGAGGTGGGGTTTGTGGGTGGAGTGCTGGTGGAGAAGGAGAGTGGGGAGGCAGTGGAGGATCAGTTGGGGGTGAGGCCGAATCGGGAGGTGCTTAAGAGGCAGAGGCGGGGGTAGTTTCTTGTTGGTTGCGGGGGGTTATAGAGAGGTCAATGTGGCATTTCGGGTTATTTTCCCTTTGTTTTTCCCTCTTTTCCATTTTGCCCAAGACATGAGGGCACTGCTGGAGATATTTTCTCGCGAATCATCGCGAAAGTTTAGTCGAAAAGACGATTTCTGAGCTGGGATATGTGTGCATGACACAGCTCCATTGACCCATTTGCAAGACCCTTTAAGCTAACAGAAGATGAAGACATCTCGAAATGGAGACAGGATGCTTCAAGCAATCCAAGAACGGGTCAAACCCCTATATCGACGTCGGCGGTCAGGGAAATCTCTATCCTCCAACTGCTATGTTCGGGAAACGGGATTCGATAAACTCCACCATCAAACTTAGTTGACCGAAAATTCGTAAAATTAACTTTGTGCTCGTTCCTGAAATCTCACCGCCCATTGATTCACAGGATCGCGCCATACTTGTGCTGCCGTGGCTGCGTATTCATTGCGGCGTTGAAATGGCATTTGAGTACAGCGTACATGAGCAAGGCTTACTGTACTTACTACCCTGCACGTGCCAGAAAGTCAGGCATATACATAGAGTATTACGAAAGGTCATGCCACGCATGCACGGTGCCTTCGAAGACCAGGCGAAGATTCATACAATGATTGCCTTGCCACATGCATGCCGACAGGATGTGCTGAGTCACGCTACACTTGCACACTTGCTGGAGGGATGTTTGACTATTCTATCGTCGATGATTGTATGATAGATTAGTGAGGTCTCTTCGAAACACGCCTCTTGGGAAGTCGGAGAAACGAGAGACATGGAATGGAACATGCCCACTAGATCTTCTACGCATATGACTCCTGAGTGCCAGCATATGGTACGGTTAACGTTGATCTAATCAGGGGAAAAACGTTCTTCTATTTTCGGTCCCACACACTTGGATTTACCGTGCATGATGCATGGTGGGTGGGTTGTTCCCTAAGCCTCCGACGAATCCGTCGCAATCTCGTCCCACCATCTTCCAATTCTTCACCCCCATTTCCAACGGCATCCAACGGCACAAACATGCAGAGAAGCACGACAGAAGCTGAATGGAACCTGCAAACAAAGACGGTGTGTTTGGCAATACCCCCCGCCGCGGAATCTCATTCGCTCGCCTGTTTCTCCGCCCTGCGGCTGCAGGCAGTCAGTCCCTCATCCCTAATTCCCTATAGGATCCCGCCCCCATCTTCCCGGGGATCAACCTGAGGTTTCCAATCAACCTTATCGATAGCGACCTCCTTTTCAACATGTTGGTCAGTAAATAAATGTGTTAGTATTATTGGCTTTGCCTGGTCGCTTTCCTTTATATGTCTCTCGTTTCGCGCAGTCTTTCATCTATGCTGGTGCTTCATTGTTTCCATTGAGTGATACCTTCACCAATTCCGGTGTTTCGGCTTCCTCTTTTCTTCCATAGTCCACATCTCGAAAATGCTATTCAAGTCTCTATGCACAGCTGCACTGGTCCTGGCGAATGCGCCCTGCCAAACCCACGCAGCACCAGACCGCTCGATTGCTAAAAGAAACTCCCCTGTAACCACCAGTGCAAGCACCAATTCCTCCAGCCAGCCCTGTTTCACGTTCGATGAGCTCTACAATCTGCAGAAGCAATTCCTCGATAGCTTCATCTCTCCCGCCGACCAAACGCAGGCCAAATCCATCAACTCCTCCCTGTTATCAGAAGACTGCTTAGGCCGCATCGACATTACCCGGACTTTCAAAGGCCGCGAACTCAATACCGAATACTTGTTTGGACTTTTTGCGAATCTTGCTGCCACTCCTGGATCGCTAAGTCTGTTGGGGGTGCCTGTGTCGTACGAGATACTGCATTTTGCCGCCAACGAGAATGTGGTTTCTGCACTTACCCGGTCCGAAAGTACAGTCTCCCGAACCAAAGGTCTCGAGCTGATGGAGAAAGCAGGTTCATGTTCAACTTCACCGCCATCAACAAAATCGTCCCCGTAGACATCGACAGCTGGAACACCTACAACGCGCAAGGCCAGATATCGCAGTACGACGCCACCTTCAAATGGTGGCAGTGGACCGTCGACTACATAATCGGCGAGGCCATGCCCCAACTAAACGCCAGCACGCCCGCCGCTGCAGTCGACAAACTCACGGCCGGCTTGGCAAAGAGCATCTGCACCACGGCGCAAACATATTGCAAAGGCACCAACCAGCAATACCAGAGCGCAGGCGAGTGCTACGACCATCTAACCAAGAAAGTCCGCTTTGGCGAATCCTACGAGCTGGGTACGTCACCCTTAACCCCAAACCCCAAAAGAAAACCCAGGCACTGACTCCTCACTCACAGGCCGCAACACCCTCCTCTGCCGCTCCGTCCACCAAAACATGGTCCCCTTCCGGCCCTCGGTGCACTGTCCACACATTGGCAAGACGGGAGGCGGGTATTGCACCGACGATACGACATACACGGAGACGGTGATGCGGAACTACTTCACCAATGCGCCGTACATTCCATACGGCTACAAGGGGTGATATCGACCGGAGCACATGTGTTTTGGAGCGATAGCGGGCGAGGATGCGAGAGTTGCATGGACGAAGTCGAGGGGTTTGGTGTGCGTTGAGGGGCTCGCGCTCGAGGGGGGGACGGTGGTTAGATCGACGGTACTGCGCTCCCAGGCCAGCAGGCCGCGAGCCGTCATACCTGAAGGTGCCTTTTGCGGATACACCACCACGCGCCTGCTAGGGGACCGTCTGGGCGAAGCTACGCCGACAAAATCGACAAACGAACCCAAAAGCTACGCGCCCGGTCCGGCTCCCAAAGATCGACGAGAGACCGATGTAATATGAAAATTACTGACGTGGCATTCAGCGACAAGCGGATGACCCCTGGTTTAGGAACATGGATGCTCAGTTATGATTATACCTATCTGTTGATTTTTGGGATACTTTAGATCTATAATTCTTAAATGACTTATGTATGAAATGGAACATTTTTAACCAAAACAGCGAGATCAGTATAGATACCGTCAATATCCCGGGAGACCTCTAGGATGTTTTTTGAGGTTTTGCTCGCTATCGGTATACGTGCGATTTTCCTCCTTGATATTGCTTGATCCTCGTCGTTCATCGCCTAACCCTTCCCAATCCCAACCCCCGCCCCTTCCAGTGATATAAAGAAAATTCGAAACCCTCCATCGAGAGTAAAGCTGCCGCTCTCATCATTGCTTGTTGCACTCATGCTGCCTTCTCTAGTAGGACCTTCTCTAACCAATAGCAAAGATCTCTTACCTCTGCGCCAGTCGTAGAATGCGACATCCCTTCATACACTTTTGCCTCAACGTTTCCTGCCTCCCACCCTTCCAATTTTTCTCGATATGCCCTGAAAACCCTCATCGGCACCAACTGATCCCTCGTCCCATGTGCCAGAAACCATTTCGTGCTACTATCTCCTACCTTTGCCCTCTCACTCACCATCCTTTCTACCTTCTTACCCAGTGGCAGATACCCCGACAACCCAACCACACCACCAAGCCTTCCACGATACCGACTTATCAACCCCACAAGCAGACTTATCGCGCACCCCTGACTAAACCCCCCAACCACAATGCGGTCCAGCGGAACTTGCGCCTCGTCGATCTCTCTATCAATCAACGTACAGATATACTCCACACTCGCCATAATCCCCTTCTCGTCGTCTTCCTCATACTCGTCTTCGGATTCATCGCCGGTACGTTTCGGCATCGGGATGGGGGAGAAAGGCTTCGGCTGGTACCAGGCTTGGCCCATGGCGTCTTGGCTGTGAGGGGCGTTGGGGAGGATCCATTTCAGATGGGGGAGCTTGGAGGCGGAGTGGAATTGGTCGATGAGGCCTGTTGGAGGTTAAGGTGAGTTCGAGTGTTTGCTATTAAGAGATTGTCGAAGGAAGCGGGCACGAACCGGTCCAGCCTTGCGCATCATCGCCGAAGCCGTGGAGGAAGATTACGGTTGCGTTGGTGGGATTTTTAGGTTGGATGATAATTGGATCGGGGTTGGACATGCTTGTGTAACAATGAAGAAGTTGCTGATACGCCAGATGGATAGAAGCTACGTCATTGGACGAAGGGTTTGCGCGGCTACTCGTATTTAGCCGCGCCATCTTGGCAAGAGTCTCGCCAACTATTTAATGCTGCCAGATTGCATAGGTAGCTTTCAGGAACTTGCTCGGTCAACTGAACTATTTTGTTTAACAGCTACGTTTTCAACTCGACTATAGAAAGGCTAAGGTCCAGATCGCAAGCTTTAATACTGGTATAATCATTTGAAGAGTATCCGTTAGCATCACTCATGATAGAAGAGCTCCAAATCTGATCAAATAATAGCACTGTCGCTGTTCCGCATATATTTGCGTCACCAATAGTATCAAGTATTTCCGTATCACCTCGACCATTGGTAGATGTCCCGCACACTCTCAGATGTTGGCCAGTACGCTGGCACATTCTACAGGATGGTTCTGTCGACGGACTCGAGGCTCCAGCTTGGAATGCGGTGGACGAAGCGCTCTTTACTCATGGGTAATGTCTTTACGATTACATCTTAACCTCCCGCGGGCCAATTCTCCTATTGTGCAATCAGGTCTTGTTTCGAACATCTCCTTCTCTTCTCCAATCTAAATAGATCATATGACCGGGGTTACCTGGCAATGTCTCCATCATTTTCTCTGTTCTTTGAACGTCTCCGTTGCCCAGTGAGACCTAGGTCAAATTGTGGATTCAGTATCCGCTAATATCGCTTTTGCGGGCCCACTATTAACCTTGTGAGCTCCTTCCCCTCTATGCGAGACTATAACCAACTGTCGTAAGTAGATGTAAGTACTCACCATGAATATTGATAAGAACCTTTCGTGTTCATATACATTCCTTCATCCCAATCCTTCAACGACGGCTACTTAGTCAACAGGGCAAGGACCTCAGCTCTTGCTCCACCCCTTCCACACCAAGACTGTCGTAGATGTAGAGGGTCCCAATCATGTCGTGGTAAGAGATACCTAATTGTTAGGACCATAGCTCTTCATATCGTCAGCTTCGTCCCCTCGTTCCCTGGCTGCTAATCACCTTTGCATAACTTCAGGTCGAACCATTGCTCACCACTAGAACTATAAATCGTTATATCGTGTGCATTGCAAACCATAGGTGGAGAATAGTGTCCTTGTCGCCGTGGGTCCTCGGGACCTTTCATGCTTTCTGCCATCTTATTCAAAGGTATCAGAGAAAAAAAACAGAGCTCCGAGAGTCTTAGTCAGACCACCACAGCCAACCTTCATCCAAATCGTTGCAGTCAAGGTCGCAATCGCACCCTATATCATCCTCGGTCTCCCAATTCCTCGATGTTGCAATAGACCTCATCAATGGTCCTACCTTGGGACAGCACGCAGAACGGAAGCGGCGTCGTGACTGTGGTTTGAGAGCCGCTTGAAATTGTATAAGGACTTATTGGCCTCTTAGGGGGTTCAATAATGCCTTTGAAGTACGAGGACGGTCGCAAACAACGAGTTATCCTGAAAGCAGCACACCATCCGCATCGCCACACAGTGTCCACCAACTCCGAAATACGCCGAATAGATGACTATACTTGGTGTACGTATGCTGCGAAATTAGAGCGCAAAGGGTCGCTGTACTTGGGCTTGGATATTGAGGAACAGGTGATGGTAACTATCAGGCGAGAATTGACGGCTAAAGCGCAGAGAAGGTTTGACGAGGAGCATATGGTCGCAGCAGCAAAGAGGGAGGCTTCGAAGAGGAAAGCTGAATTGGACAAGGCCGAGAGGGGGAGACTCCAGCTGGAAGCTCCGAAGCGAAAAGCAGACGAGGCCATGGCGAAATGGAAGAAAGAGGAAAAAGAAAAGCGACGCAGATTGGAGGAAGAAAAGGCAAGGCTGAAAGCGGAAATTAAGAAGCTCGAGAAAGAGAAGCAATCAAATCTGGGTCAGAAGACAGGGAAGGCACAAATGTTGGAAAGTATCGAGGTAAAAGAAGCTGGTAATGACTCTTGGGAGGGTTTACAAATACTTCCCCAGCTGCTTGGATCCCTTTCGCAAATTCCATCACCCAAAAATGCCCATGTGTCAATACGGCTCGAGCTGTACCGTGGAAGGCTGTCAGTTCACCCATACACACTGCACCTCCAGATCTTGCGTCAAACCAGCTTGCGCATACAGACACGACAGAGGCCAGCGAACCGTCGCGGACACGCTGAAGTCCATGCCTGGAAGCCCCGAAAGTTCTATCAGCGCTGGCAAGAAAGCAGCGAATGAGAGAGACGACCGCAGCCCAATGAAAGACAAAGATGGGAACAAGATGTGAGGCGGGAAGTGAAGCATTTCTCATCGTATATCTTGACCAGCTAGCTGATTGTTTTCTCTATCGTCTTATTGCTTCATATACGTTCTTGTCGAAATTAAGAAGGATCGAAATTTATAATAGTCAATCATCTACAATAAGAAAGGGACAGAAAGAACAAATGACCACAATTCAATCTCATGTTAGTCGGCATTTAATCAAAAGCACCAAAGGTAGAAGATTAATATATTATTCATAACTCATGAGTACTCTACTCATGATTGGGTTGAGCTATTGATGGGGATATCTATCCATGGACGGACTGCAACAAGCCGTAGCTACTCACGTATCTCAGGCTTGGCGAGAATGAAAGATTACCGTATGATGCCTGCGTTACTGCCTGAATATTATATTTGCTCTATTAGGCTAAATCATACCAGTCACATAAGTCTTTCTTAGATCCTCGATCCGAAAACCACTAAAAACAACTCATGCCATGCACTGATTCAGTGCAGCAGCAACCTTCCAGCACAGGATGTCTTGAACTTTGTCTTTGGAGCAATGCAATCCTTAGACACTCCCGGACTGCGCTGGCATAGGTGGACCCGACCTGACCTACTAGTTCGTGCGTAAGACTGATTAATCGCTCCCTAATATACTGAAAGCGCGTCAAAGAGGGGATTGTACGAGAGTCCAGAAAATCGTAAGATCCGTCGAAATCAAAGGATTGAAGACTCTGCCAAAGGCCGATTTCCAACAAGACACAGCCTAGTCTGCCAGTGGTCCTGTCAGACGGAACCAAAAATACTACTTTTCAACGATGCTTACGAGTAGATGTCACAACCACGTGTATATGTTAGTGAATGACGGTCTCGTTTGTCAGGGTGCTGGTAGATGTCAAGCTCGATGTTCCCAGATTCTACAGTTTGACCTGGCTTTGGCGCAGCCCTTTGCTTAGGCCTTTGCTCAGGCCTTTGCTCAGGCCTAGAGCGGCCAAAGCCACACAGGACGGGGTTGAGAAAATCCTTGCGTCCACTCTTTGATGGGCCTCCGTCCTGAGATTTGTCGGGCAAAAAGAGAACTGATGCAGACCGTATACTTATCTCTGAATCAGCGAGGTGATTGATGACTCTGAAACCCCAAAGAAATTGCTGTAGCAGCAGGCTTACTTCTTGTGTATCCACCCTGCAGTGTGTAAAATGTAAATGCTTTGAATAAGCTTCTTGGCTAGCGTAAACCGAATGCCAAGATCAAGCAGCTTCCTGCCCGAATGCGCCGTTTGGTCTAGCATTTGTAGCAGTGAAATCGGCTTTCGGAGCCTCGATATGGCTCCAGGTGAAAGCAAGCCTCGTAGGTTCTCAATGTAAGCTGGAGGCCGAAATAGAAACCCGTAACGAGATTTAGCAGAGTCTCTGATGATACCACGGCATGGCAGAGTAAGGAGTTCTGCCGGCTTTTGGTCTGCGCAAAAGAATTTCGCAAGCTGGTTAACAGCATCTTCCATAGCCGGGTTCTCATAGTATTTCCATTCCTAGAAAAGTTAGTGATTTCACTGTTAACCTGGAAGTGCTTGCGGGTATTCCTACTATGATGACACATCTCGCCGACCTGTCACAGTAAGACATTGTGGCGTCTTGGCCGTTAATCAACCAATCGTCCTTTCCATATCGGTAATCCTCAGCGGCATAGTAAGGAGCGTCTTCCCCTGCCTTGAATCTTTGGGAGTTGTCCTTGAATGCCGCTGTAATGGCTAGCAGGTCGTAGACAGCATGACGTTGTCCGGCCTTTTCTTTCTCCTTGGACTGCTTTCGAGCTACCTTGGATATGCTCTCTAGATCTGGAGCGCCGCGTTGGCCTGATAATGCATAGCTGATAATGCCCCTATCTATTTTCTACTCCGCAAATTAGGTAGATGAAATAGATAAAATCATTCTCGGGCATCGACTAGCCGTTACACTCACATCGCAATCATTCTCAGAACACATTTTCTGTAGACTGTCAATGTATTCGATGAGCCTCCTCGTGAGTTTGTCAAAGCTCTTGGTGTCTCGAAGGGCAAATTTGCAACCTTTGAGGAGGTTCATGCGTTCCTTGCGCTTTTGTATTCTCTTTCCAGAAGGGGTCTTGAGGTCTTGATTGCGAAGAACGTCTTCAAGCTTCAGTCGGTCAAGACCCTTACAATGTTTGATTTAGTACTTCGGTGAACGACGCGCTTGTGAGGAAAGATGACCAACCGCAGGTTTCTGATTTATCCTAATACCGTAGCTTTTTTCCAGTTTCTCTGTACCGGCCACAATATCTGAAATTTCGGAAAGTGCCACAAGTACGTAATTCCCAACGTTTGGGCTACTTGTCAGATATTTCTGCAGTTTCGAGTTTGGTTCATAGCCGTGGTAAACTTCCCACCTCTCTCCCCATTCTTGACATCAGTTAGGCAGATTCATAACATCATTAATTGGGCTTCTTACTTATGAAGGCCTATTTGTACATAAGTCTAGAGCGCCGAGTAGGATCTGAGAATGTACGTACCCCTGAGGCGATATACAACCTGATCGCCGCGTCTTTGACATCTTTATGCGCCTGGAAGCAAGCTACTATCAAGCTAAACCCATCTCGACAAAGAGGGAACAAGCCGACTACAGCCAAAGCAATTCCGGCGGCAGTGGCAGGGTCCATTAGAACAGATACGTAAGGAATGTCGCAGTTACAATCTCCTCACAACCGTAGAACCATTATGATCTCTCTACTCGTGTTGCTGCGGCTGAGATCTGACAGATGCCCGCACTTGAACCCACCCTCGGGCCTTGCACAAGGCTGCGCGTGACATACATCTGATTCCGATTGGTGTCTCATTATCGCCAAGCGAGGGTATACTAGTGCAGGATGCGGATAGGAACGTTTTGTCGTCAAATCCGGTCATATTCGCCGCTGCTCGTCGTACAGCACATATATTGGTATTCTCGCAGCCTTGGACGGTTTTCCGAGAGACTGTTGAGGTATGAGGGTCAGGTATGAAGGTCGGATGGAGCATGTGCATATATTGGTTGAACTACAGTAGGAAGCTACGAAGGAAGGAAGGAGGTGGAAACTCTGAATCCCCTAGCCCCGGCCCTATAGGGCCCGGAGTGGAGATTACTAACCACAGGGGTAGTTTCCAACAGGCAATCTAACATGATATTTCTACATTGATTGTTTGCTTTCGCTCTGTATTCCTGATTTCAATAAGCTTTCCTTGGAATCTGCTAGGACTCCTTACTCTAAAGAAGAAAGGAGTCCACCGTTGAAATCGATTGTAATAAAAGTTGTATCAAAGTCCTCTTCCTACTACTCTTTTCATCCACCAATCCATTACAACGAGATGACACAAAATAGAGATGAGGACGGCTGAACTACCAACCAATCATCATTCAGCCCCTCAGCGCCTCTGGGATGCTGCCATCTTAGGTAGTGCGGTGGTATGGGCCGCAGTGCGGTTGAACGGCTGCCAGCCAGGGCTCTACTTGAATTTGCTACTGTAGTTCGGTTTGCGACGACCAGAACCCTCTTCTCCAGGCGATGAAAAAATGGTCTTGGAAAAGTTCTTCAAGAAGTTAGCCAACAGGACGTCGTCTCCAGGGAGGAGAACAAGCGCGTCTGCCGAGGTCGATGACTGTCCCGATTATTTATCTCCCAGAATTCCACGCTGACTCCGGAAACTAGGTATCTATAGGACCGCCCAGATGGAGACCTTCAACCGACAGGTACTATTCATACCAATCCCACAAACAAAGCACGAACTGGCTTATTCCCCCTCAACGTTCCATTGAATTCTGATGAAATGGCCCTAAACATTCATCCCGTGGACATTGTTTTCATCCATGGGCTCAATGGACACTATATGCGAACTTGGACCCATCAGAAAGGAACTTGTTGGCCAAAGGACCTATTACCTCAGGCATTGCCTGTAGCACGGATATTTTCTTATGGATACCCGTCCCAGATCTTCGCTGGTAGGTCTGTTGCTGGAATACGTGAGTTCGCTAAACAACTGATGAGTTGTTTAGATTCGGAGAGAGCTGAGGATGTAAGTAGGGATAGACAGCGGCAGCTCACCCTGGATCTACTGACGTTATGCAGAAGGATTTTCGACCAATCATTCACGTATGCTACAGTCTTAGGGGAGTTGTACTCAAGCAGGTAGAAGGGCTGAGATATCAGTTGATAAGAGGTTACTGATGTTTCCCAGGCATTAACCCTAGCTTATCAGCCAGAGGAATTCAGAGACATATGGCTAGGAAGCAAGGCTATTGTTTTCATGGGCACACCGCATCGTGGAAGCTCTGATGCCAGCTTTGGCAAAAATTTAGGCGATGTCGCTAACCTTGCACTGCATGTTTCTGGTACACATCGCCTTACTGGGGGCATCAACAGATCGCTCATTGAAACCCTCGGTCAGGAGTCCAAAGAGTTATTGGGTATCGCTGAAGACTTTGTTTCTCGGGCTTCTGCACTTCGCATCGTTACCTGCAACGAGATAAAGACACATCCGTTGACAAACAAAATGGTACGTCATTATAGGTCGGTTCTTGGCGTTCCACGCAGACATGTAGTTGGTTGTTTTTCTGGTATGGAAACGGGACTGATCAGCTCACGAGATTCTAGATTGTCGGGCAGTCTTCAGCAGTGCTCGGCTTAGCGAACGAGCGATCCCGGCCTCTCTATCTCAATCACCAGGAACTCTGTCGATTCTCTGGACTAGGTGATAAAGACTATCAGCAAATCTCGCGACTAATCATATCTCTGACTAAAAAAAATTTGCAGGAGCACAAAGTGGTAGCATCCAGCCTGAGTACCGACCACTGTAGGTGATGAACTTTGCCCGGCAAAGCTCACGGGCAAAGTTCCTGCGATGAGCATGTCTTCCACAGCATACGATGAGACCGAAAAAACATGTGCTTCATAACTGAACACCGTCGATATTGCAGGCTACGAATCAAGACTTGATATCAGAGTAGAAGGAACGCTGGATTGGGTACCGACCAATCCTCAGTACATCAATTGGGTCTCGAATGCTAGTGCGAGAATCCTCTGGGTGACTGGATACGCGGGATGCGGCAAAACCACACTAGCTTCCTTCATCATGTGGTATTTGACAGGCCACTTACCTCGCCGAGCTCTGGTTTGCAGGTTCTTTTGTGATAACAAAATTGGGGAAATGAGAGATCCGAGCTCTTTGCTCAGGAGTCTGACAGTGAACGGGCGAAGGCGACTCTGGCGTCTCGTGAAAAAAGCCTCGGATGCAGGTGGCCTTCACATTTTTCGCCAATTCGACGCTCTATGGAGCCTTTTCGTGCAGATGACCCACATCGAAAACAAATCTCCGATCACGATTATAATTGACGCTATCGACGAATGTGATAAGAAGGCCCAATTGTTAGTCGTCAGTCGTATTCCTGAATTATTGATCCTTGCGGATACTACAGTCAAATTCTTCATCACGAACAGGCCTGATGCCGAAGGTGTACTTGACGTTCAGGGCAGCTCAACGCAATTGATTCAGCTGCTATCAGAAGACAAGAAGAATCAGATACAAGACGATATCAAATTTGTTGTCCGTCATCGATTAGGGCGGATGGTGACATGGGGAACGTGCAGACCATCTCTCACTGGCAGGCACTTTACCCTAGTGATGTCCTAGAGCATTTACTTGCATTCAAGGCAGACCAAATATTCTGATGGATCAAGCTAGTCTTACCATTGCTAGAGGATCGTCGAATTCTTCTCTTATCCGATGTTGATACCATAGCAGCTATGCATCCTTCTGATCTTGCCTCTTTATACAGGCACTCATTGTTGTCGGTACTCGAGGCTGATCAACCTGTAGCTGCGAGAATGTTACGCCTCTTGGTTGCTAGTGATAAACTCCTGACAGGCGACGAGATTGAAATCATGATGACCATTGGGCCAGATCATAAGTCGATGGCTTCCCTAGCAACTGATCAATTATTATTCAACAAGAACTCGGTGCGAGCAGCTCTTGGACCGCTCGTACGCTTACACCGTTCAACCATAGAACTGGTCCATCAATCATTGAAATTATATCTTACAAGTCTTTCGAATGGATTCCAGGACGCATTGGCTATTACATTTGGGATCGATTTGATCCGAGATAAGTTGAAAATCTTTGCCACATGCTCGCTGTATCTTTCATTGGAAGATTTCCAACAGAATATATAGGTATTAGTAAGCTTTCGTGACGACTCTCCTACTATCTCTGAAGCCATAATCTCATCTCTCCATTCATCAACGTACGGATTTGATCTTTACGAGGAACCCTTGTTCAAAAAAGATCCTCTTGTCGACGAGGCCGCATGGGCCACAATAATCACTCAATACAAGTTATATGATTACGCCACCTTGCATTGAGCAATCGACTTTTCAGTATGTAACGCCGCCACCGAGCAGCATCATAGTGTCGCTCGTGCACTATGCAAAGCGAACACAGCACAGTTCGAGAATTTGTTTAATTACTTCTGGTTTATAACGATGTATCCTGAACCGTTTCCTTTTACGGTTAATGCGCTCATGGTAGCATCATATTTTGGCCATATCGATACACTTCTACGTCTGCTCTCCGATCCAGAAAGCCAAGATTCAGAATCCCTAGCACAAGCTCTGTATTATAGCTTTAATACCCCCTTGCACTGGGCTGTCGCCGCCGGATCCTACTTCATTGTGTCCCAAATCCTGGCAGATAGTTGCGCTCATTCGGGGAACCTTGACAAATGAGGACGCAGCTTCCTCTTCTGGGCCGCGGAATACGAAGCCACTGACATCGTCTCTCTGCCTCTTCATAGCCGAGTAGTATCAGCAGATCGGAAAGACTCTCGAGGACGCACACCACTTTCATACGCCTCTCAGCACGGCCATCCCCCCGTCGTGAAACAGCTTGTCGAAAGTAAGCTCATCAATCCACTTGATCAAGACTATGGTGGCCGTAACGCTCACTCCTGGGCCATCACGCAGCGGCAATCAAGTGTGCTGCGCTATCTAATCAAAAAATGCCGGCAAGGCGCCGACGTGCCGGACCGAGATGGACGGACGCCTCTATTGTGGGCGGTCGACCCTCCTGGATATGTCGAGAACATGCTCTTACTCTTCCAACTCGGCTGTGTAGATGTGAATCGGAAGGACAGCATTCACGGACGCACGTTCCTATCATGGGTTACTAGTTACGGATATACACAGGTGGCAAGGCAAGTAGTATTACTCAAGGACGTTGAAATCGAGGCCCGAGATGTCAACGGAAGGAGACCTCTATCTGAGGCTACGGCTAGTGGGAGTGTGGAGATTGTGCGTCTACTGATCGAGACCGGCGAGGTTGACGTGAACTCGCGAGATAAGTAGGGCCGGACTCCGTTGTCGTGGGCTGTCATAGAGACCCATGGTGAAGTTGTTCAGCTGCTATTGTCAATCCCGGCCATGGACCGTGAATCTAGAGACAGCGCTGGCCGAACCGTTTAGGATGTTGCTAGAGCATTCAAATGCGAGGATATCGTCTCAATACTTCAACATTGGAATGTGGCCCAAACTCTGATATTTTAGACCATCTGGTATTGCAAGTGGACTGGATTGATGAAAACAACTTGAAAATCATAAACCGTTGACTCTTATATGGATGGTCATAGCTACCTACCACGCGATTTGAGTCATACGATGTCCTAGAATTAGCGACACAAACAATGTACTCGAGTAGTGACCTGAAGCGAATTTTTTCGTATGTACGTCGTAGACGAGCCTTGAGTCTCGTACTTTAGAAACTGCTTCAATCATCGCCACTCGGTGTTGAGTACGGTTACTCAAATCCTTCGCAGCCATGATCGAAGCGACGGTCTCAAAGCGAGAATGTCTCGGGGTTATATTTACCATCTTCTTTGGTACTTTGACAATTCGACGATCAAACGATTTTCCCAAACGTTGATGAGCAATTCATTGGATACTTACCTCTGGGCTTGAAGAAGCGTACCTTAAGCCGTGGTGCTCAAGAGCCAGGCAAAGCATGTGACATCATTGCCCTGACGATACTCGTTATTTAGACACTGATGATCCACTGACCGTTTTGAGGAATTGAGGTACGAACTATCAACTGAACGGCCAGGTATCCACAAGGTTCATCTTACCCATCTTCTCTCACATATGGGAGCATCAAGCAGACGTGTCCAAGCTTGTCAATCGATTACTAAACATTAAAGCTTCACTAAGCTTACCAAGACGATGGGACCGACAAGTCCTTCCCATCCGAGGGTTTCGTCCTAGCATATGCTCATGAATTCTTTCTTCTCAAATATAACATTCGAATCCTCACTTCTACGCTCTCGCTGTCTCGCAGATTCTACTAATAATGTCGGAGGCGATAAAATCATACGGTTGGGAGGCCAAACCTCGAGACCCGGCAGTCTTCCTTGACGGGAAGAAGAACTTCAAGGACCCTGAACCTCAGACTGTAGAGAGCATCAAGCTCCCAGACTCACCGATCGCGAAGGCTGTACTCGAGTATGCACGAAAAGAACTTAATGCCGAGACGTTCAACCACAGCATGAGAGTGTTTTACTATGGTATTTTGCCCTCAATTGCCAATAATCTGGGCCAAGCTGACGCACTATTCTACCTTAGGCAAAGCCATGCACATACAACAGTTTCCAAGTTGGGAGTTTACTGATGAGACATGGCTCCTCGCTTGCCTACTCCACGATATTGGAACCACCGATAAAAACATCCGAGGAACCCTCATGTCCTTCGAATTTTATGGCGGCCTTATTGCGCTAGACCTCTTACACAAACAACATAAGGCTCCAATCGAGCAGGCTGAAAGCGTTGCGGAGGTTATAATCCGGCATCAGGACATTGGGAATGTAGGAACAATTACAACCTTGGGGCTATTGATACAACTGGCTACGATCTTTGGTGAGTTTGGACATATACTGCTCATCATTTACCAGATAGAAACCTAATCCTGGAAGACAACATGGGAGGACATGCAGATCTAGTTCACAAAGAGACCATCGTGAACGTAACAAAGCATTACCCTCGGAACAAGTGGTCATCTTGCTTTTCAGCTACGATCCGAAAGGAGAACCGACTTAAACCTTGGGCGCATACCACAGCACTGGGCGAAGAAGATTTTCCTAATGGTGTCCTGAACAATGATCTTATGGCGCCGTATGATGGGTGATCAGGTACAATTGGGGCATATATCATTCTAGTATTTCGGTTTCATCGCTTGATCCTCGTTGATTTAACAATTTCAAGTCTTCCCTACTCGAGTTCGAGAACCTTTCCTTCTGACGGTCTCCTTGTTGATTCTTTCCCAATTGAGTACCCTATTATTGACCTTTTGAAGATGTGGCGATCGACGTTGCTGGAAGATTTCGATGTTCGTCGTGAGCTTGAGTTGCTCTTGGGGTTTGGAATGAACAGAATGAACACAAGGCACATTCTTTTGTTCCCTTCGCCAACGCACTTGTCTACTATGAACAAGTTTGAACCCAACAAATTTCTGTGATATGACAACGATCTGCTTTTACAACACTCTACGCTACGCAACAGTTCACTTCTCCACTCAACCTTACTATCAACAGCTCGATCGGAAAAACTCAAACTTTCGCCAACTGAATCTTACACCGCTTTACTACATCTGCAGGCTCCATCTCGCAGATTTACAGTCATCTTTCCACATTGAAAACGTTGTACTAGCACTCAGCCGCACGCAGGGCCAAGCCTGGGCTACCTTTGACTCACAAGCGATGTCATACAAACTAAATCCATTCCTCCAATTCATCACATCTCCCATCTCCTTCCTCTACTACTTTACCCGACTCACCATCCGAAGAATTTCCCGTCCATTCCCTCTCCTCACAACCATGGCAGACCAAAACCCCATGGCCCCCATCATCACCACGCCCCGGCTCCACCTCCGCGAAGCCCGCGAAAGCGACCTCGACGCCTTTCACGAAATGTTCTCCGACGAGGAAGTCATGAAATACTGGTCCGCCCTCTCCCCTTCTACCTCTTTCATCGCCCAGCCGCTGACCTCACCCCAACAACCCCAGGTCCATAAACCCGCACACCACCCTCCTCCAAACCCACACCTACCTCGCCTCCATGCTCGCCTCCCCCACAAACGGCACCCTCGACTTCGTCCTCTGCCTCTCCTCCCCCTCCTGCCCCCCAACCGTCATCGGCAAACTCGGCATCTGGTCCCCCACCACCTCCGAGCTCGGCCTTATGCTGCACCGCTCCCACTGGCACCACGGCTACATGGCGGAAGCCCTGCGCGCATTGCTAGAGTATCTGTGGCGGGAAACGGAAGTGGGCGAGGTGACGGCGGATGTGGATCCGAGGAATGAGGCGTGTGTGGGGCTGCTGGGGAAGATGGGGTTTTCGGAGACTGGGAGGGAGGAGCGGACGTTTGAGGTGGGGGGGAGGTGGTGCGGGAGTGTTTATTTTAGGGTTGAGAGGCCGGGGGGTGAGGGTGGGGGAGGGGAAGGAGCGAATGGATAAAGGGGCTGAGGTTGGGGGTCGGCACGATTGGTTGGTGGGGAGTTGAGGACGAGAGGATTCTAGATGACTGGCTTAGCCCAACGAACACTGACGATGCATCCCTCTATCATCTCTTCCCGTATCTTACAGCCCCACTCGCAATATACACATCCTACTCTTCCCGCACCCCTCAAATCCCCACTCCAACTCCATCCAAATCAATCCAACACCGCCTCCACAAACCTCTTCTCCAACCTCCCTACCTCCCTCTTAAACCCCTCCACCTCCTCCCAACAATCCAACGGTCTCCGATCCCTTTCCCTCAAACACTTCACCAGCTTCCCCTTCGCCCGCTCCACGCCCTCATCCCCCACCACCTCCTCTTTCGGCTTCCTCTTCTCCAGTTTCCGCTTCAGCGCCTCAATCTCTTTCTGCACCGTCTGCCTACCCAGATCGCTGCTGTCCTTGCTGTCTCTGCTGAAGGCGGATTGGAAACCGCCAGAACCGGTGGCGAAGTTTGATTGGTCGAGGGAGCGGGCTTGGGAGGAGGGGTCGGTGGAGTCGGGGTCAGAGGGGGCGGAAGGGTCTTGTGAGAGGCGGTCGGAGAGCTCTTTTAGCTGGCGCGTGTGCTCGGCTTCGAGGCGTTTGAGTTCGGCGGTGACGCGGGATTGGATGTGGAGTTCGAGGTCGTGGGCGCGAGTGCTGTCAGTCTGGCGGGCAGTTAGATTTGGGACAGCCGTGTTAGTGTTGGGAGGGCGGTACTTCAGGGCTGGCTTGGAGGGCATCGACGAGGTCTTGCGAAAACCGGACGGGGGTTTCGCTGCGTGGCTGTTAGTGGGAGAGGGTGAATTGGACGTTGGGATAAGTACCTGGCAAAGACGTGTTGGGTGCTTGAGGGAGGAGGTTTCGAGGAACCCTGACCCATCTCTGGAAGCTGGAGGTTTGAGGGGAGCGATTGCTCGGGTTGGGCGCTAAAGTATTATAGGATGCAGAGTTGGATGAGGCTCACAGGGATAAGTGAGGATTTTGTATGGGGAAACTGAGCAATGCGGGCCGGAAAGATTCCGAGACTGAGGTGATAAGTGAGGAATTTGCTCCGATAGGGCTGATATTAACGGGCCGAATTTTCGGAGAGTATAGCTCGGCAGACCAACACTAAAGCTCGGTGGACCATGCAGCATGTCCGAGCATGGTCAGATAACCATGCGCATAATTCCGCTTTCCTGCGCTACTGATAATGTAATCTAAAATCACAGAAAACAGCATCTAATCTTCTAAAATATATCACATCAATTCTATTATTCTATTAATAATTAATCAATAATTGATCAACAAATAATAATTAATCATTTTTTTTTTTTTAAATTCTTACTCGATTCAACACTCATTATGAGTCTATGCAAGATTCTATATACTGTAGCGAGCGCTGCGCTAGCGCAACGTTCTTTTCGCATCAAAAATCGCTTCTTTCTGCGCTCTATACTATAACTGTTCTCAATGCAAGAACTCTATGAGTTTATTTCTTTTCTATTTTTTCTCTCTTTCATCTGATTCTTTAATGATGTCACAGCTTGAAATTGATTCAGTATGCTCGTTGAAAGTATCATTCAAATAATCATTGTTGCTGCGCTCATGATTTCTAAGAGCTTTCTCAAGTTCGTGATGTTCTTTTCTCATTGCATTGCTTTTCATTCTACTTTTCATTTGAAACATGTTAATAAAATGTGCTTGATCGACATTTGATCTTTGTCACACTTACATGTCATCATAGTGAGATTGAATACTCGTCTCTCATGTAGAAATTGATTGAAGTCAATTTTTGTCATGCATAGCTGCGTCAATAATGCATTGTGAAACTTTGCATGATTCTTGTGCAGTTGCAGATGTCGATGTGTCATCTTTGATGTTAAATATTGAAAATGAGCTGCGTTGAATTTCTCTTTTCAGATTACTCTTCATGTTTGTTTGATCTGTTTCTGTATGAGCATCAGTCTTGTTATCACTTCAGTGCGCTGATACTCAGTCAGAGCAATAAAGACAAATCATGTGTGTTGTTAATCATCTTGTTCATCACTTCATTTTTGTTAGAAACTGAGCTAAACTAAAGATACTATCAATATAAAAGACTGATATTATTATTATTACTTTAATAAAATCTAGATACAAGACAATACATCAAATAATGTACAAGATGAAAGACAAAGAGTAAAAGAAAAGAATGAGAATTCAACTTTTATATATATGAATTGAGCAAAATCAAGATTAGAAAGTAGTTTTATTGACTTAAGATTGCAGAAGTTTGCATATATGACTGAGATGATTGAAACAGAATTGTTGAAATTAAATTAAAATGATGATGATTAAATTGATGACTTGATTCATTAAATTAATTTGATGAATCAAGATTATTTAAAATATCAATGATTTATGTTTTAAATCAAATCAATGATCTGACATCATGACAGTAACTTTTCTCTTCAAAACTGAGCTTCTGTTAGATGACAAGAAGAAACAAGATGAAACAAGAAAGAATTGAAAATGAAGATTGAAATGAAACAAGAATTGATGTAAACGCATTTTAATATAATGAAGTACAGATGAAACTAGAATAAATCTGAGTCACATCTGAGTCAAATCTGAGCAAGATGTTTGAAGAGCAAGATAAGATGAGATGCATTTTAACATGATGATGCACAGAAATTGAAATACATCTGAATCACATCTGAATCAAATTTAAACAAGATGTCTGAGTCAGATTTAAACAAGATCTGAATCAGATTTAAGTAAAAAAAAGATGAAATACAGTTTAATATGATGATGCACAGATGAAACTAAAATACATCTGAGTCACATCTGAGTCAGATTTAAACAAAATGTCTGAGTCAGATTTAAACAAGATCTGAGCTGAGTTAAGATGATGAAGATTGAACTTAAAGTTCTTGACATTAACATTAAAATATCACATATGACAATATATATGATTCTTCGACGACAGAATTGACGAGATAATATTCATTGAACATTTGCTCATAATTATTCAGAAGATGAAAAGACTTTCAAGTAGAAAAGTAATCTTTTCAATCAATGTAATACTTGAGCAGAAATAAGTTATAACATCTATCATGCTTGAAGTTTAGTATGCTGTTTACATATCAGAATCTTTCGTCATTCTTGGTGATAATAAGTTCTTAAGATTTCTGATGTTGATTCAAGAGAAAATCACTTGTAATATGATTCAAAAGAATGACATGAAAGATTGAATAAATTTTCATGAATGCTAAAAGATTTAACTCAATGATCAAAGAATTATTCTTGAAGACACACTTGATCTTAAAGAGATCAATGTTATGATCATTTAACTTGATAGCAAGATGAGCAATGCTAAGATTGCAAGCATTCAATCAGACTTTATTTTCAACGAAGTATTTAAAATAAAAATGATGAGAGAGATTGACATTGAATTCATAAATGATCTGAGCTATAAGCATCTTATCACGTAAATGATCAGTTAATTTCTTCATTTTCTTGATGAATTCTTTGACATTGATTAACTTGTTTCAAGCTTGAGACGTAAAATTCTTGAACAGAAACTCAGAAAACTTGAAGCTTAGACGTGAGTTCTAACTCAAATTGATCAAGAAGAATGATGCTAAAGTGATTAATAATGATGCATTATTGATGATAAATTCAAATTCAGAAAGTTACTTAACTCAATCATTTTGCATGTAGTTGACGAAGACTTGAAAATAATGTTTCATGATAGCATTGATTCTCTCGATTTGATCATCAATCTCAGAATAATACATCATTGATAATTTAACATTTATTTTCAACATTTTACACATATGCTTTCAGACATTGAAGATGAATTGTGTATCTCGATCAGACATGAAGAACTTAAGTAAATCATGATGTTTTCAAACATCAGCATAGAAGCAGTTAATAACTTCTTCAACTTTCATAGAAGTGATGAGAATTAAATGTTTCATTTTGATAAGATGATTGATGAAGATTAGAACATATTTATATGTAATATTCATGAAAATATTGAGCGATAAAGAATCTACATAGTTCATGAAAACATCACATCAACAACGTTTAAAAACTGAAAGAAAACACAATTATTCTTAAGTTTGTTATCTAGAGAGCTTAAAACATGTGCATACATGATAGTTTTGTACAAAGCATTGAACATACTTATAAATGTTTAATCATCAGTAAACTCAACTGATCAATTCATAACTTTTTGCTCTTTCTGAATGATCATTAATGATATTATCATGAGTGAGCTGAATGATACGAAGACGTAGTTTATTTGAGTTGAGCATGTACTTTCTTTCTTGAAAGTACAGATGATTCTCATGTTTTTCACACTTGACTAAAGAGATCTTGTTGTGATGTTGTGCTTCATTGCAAAGCACTTCAATTATTTGAGCTGCGAATTTGTCATTGATTTCAACTTACTTTCATAATATTTAAGTGAAAGTATTAACAGAATCTTCATCAAGATTTAGAGTGTCTTAATCTAGCTGAAACTTAACATCTTCAACGTTGAATTCTTCAATTTCTAAATTCATAAGAACTAGAATTTGCAAGAGTGCTGAGATAATTGAGAACAGATGTAACTGAATTGAATTTAGAGTGATGATTTGTGACTAAAGCTTTATAATTTTAATGTTGAAAATATCAAGAGTGAGATTCTCAACAATATTGAGATCTAAAACATGAATTTTCAGAATTGTTTGATGTTGATATTGATGTCAAGAATTGAATGTATTTCTCTTTTTAAAAAGATCTTCTGAGCGACGTGTCAGAGCATTCAACTTATCATTAATCTTGTTGAGATGATAAGCAATGTGATAGTTGAATCTAGACAGAAACTCACTTCAACAAGCTTGATGATAACTCAACTGCTTAATTGACATGAAATACTTAAGATTTTTATGATTTGTGATTATCTTGACAGAATAAATAAAGTCTTCAAGCTCTGATCATCATTTTTTGAAAGCACAAACAATGATCATGAGTTCTTTATTGTAGATCTTGTAGTTACACTTGATTGAGTTATGCTTCTTTGAAAAGTAAGTGACTGAATGAAGAATCTCATTTTCATCATATTGAAAAAGAATGTTTTTGAATACATAGTTTGAAGCATTGATTTCTATCACAATCTTGTGATCTGAATTATAGTGACGAAGAATAATCTTGAAAGTGAAGACTTTCTTAAGAATGTTGAATGTAATTTGACATTTCTGAAATCAGACAAAGAATACATCTTTTCTGATAAGATGAGTGAGCGAAATAGTTATTCTACTATAGTCATAGATGAATCTTTTATAGAAGTTCGCGAAATCTAGAAAATTTTGAACGTCTTTGACATTGATCAAAATGAATCAGTTGACAATGATGTTTATCTTAAAAGAGTTCATCTTGATCTCTTCAATGATGATTATCAATTCTAAATATGAGACTTGAGTGATGTGAAACTTGCATTTGATTATATTCATCTGAAGATTTGCTTCTTACAGCTTTTGCAACATGAGTTTGACATGAATCTTGTGCTTAAGTTTATCATTGAAATAAATCAAGATGTCATTCAGATAAACTGTATAAAACTTATCTAAATGTTTTCAAAGAATATTGTTGATGTACTTCTGAAATGAGACAGATTCATTACATAAATTGAAAAGCATGATTAAATACTTGAATAATTCAAATCAAGTGCAAAAGACGATGAAAGCTTCGTCTTCTTCTTTGATTCAAAGTCAATTGAACGCAGAAATAATATTCAGCTTGATAAAGATTTTAGCTCGACTTAAACGATTCAACATTTCTGAGATCAGAGACAGAGAATATCAATTCTTGATTGTGATAGCATTCAGATCTTGATAGTTCATACAAAAGCAAAGTTCTTCTTCGAGTTTCTTGATAAAAAGAACAAAGATGATCGTCTGAAAGTGATTGACTTGAATGAAATCTTTGCTCAGATTCTCATTCAAATAATGATGAAGTTCTAGAATTTCATCAGAACTCATATTGTACAAAACGAAGATTGAAGATTGAGCATCTTCTTTAAAATGTATGACATGATCATGAGTTTGATGCAAAGACAAAATATCAACATTCTTCTTAAAGAAGACATTTAGAAACTTGAATTATTTGAACAATAAAATTGTGATTGAATCGACGTTCTTACTTTGTCAATAAACTTCAAGATCTTCTTGTGTCGTGAATGCAGTCAAATGAAATTTCTTTTTCATTTGATGATGATTCAGATGATGATTCTTATCATACATACTGTTTTGAGAGCGAGATGAAAATTGAGCAAGAGTTGAGCTGTTCTTTGAACAGATAGTCAAAGTTGCATGATGCAATCTTGACTCGTCAAAATTTAGACTAGAAGATGAGATTAACTCAAAATTCAAAAAGACATCAATTTTCTTTAGAATGATGTTAAACATTTCAATGTCTTTGACATGAGCAGCATGATCAAAGCTTCAAGCTCTTAACTTAACTATGTCAAGTTGTATAAAAGATTGATTGAATTAATCTGCTTGAAGAACAACAGAAGTTCTAAAGAAGAAAGAATTTCAACACTTGATTTTTGATGAGTATTCTTTTTGAATGACTTGAAAAATATGATTAGAAGCTTCTTGTTTCAGATGAAAAACAAGATTGAACGAGATTTGTTTCTTGTGAATGAGCTGAATATTAGTTGACTTCTCGTAAGTGAATGAAAGATTATATTGCTTCTTGTAAACAGATGAAAAACTGAGTTACTTCTTACAAGTAAATTGAAGATTGAATTGCTTCTTGTGAGCGAACTGAAAATTGAATTGCTTCTTTCAAATGAATGAGAGACTAAATTGCTTTTTGCAAGCAAACTGAAAACTGAATTACTTCTTTCAAGTGAATGAAAGACTAGATTGCTTCTTACAAGTAAATTGAATACTGAATTGCTTCTTATGAACAATCTGTAAACTGAATTGCTTCTTGTAAATAATCTGTAAACTGAATTACTTCTTATGAATGATTCGTGAACTGAATTGCTTCTTGTGAGTGAATTGAGAGCGAGATTGAAAGAAAGTTACTTTGTTAACTTTAAATGAGAAATTTTCTTCTTGTTGATTAAGATCATAGATCTTGATGAGAAATGAGTAACAATGATTAAAACAGAAGAAGAAAGATAAAATGAGAATATTGTGCTCAAAATTGACATCAATGACGTGATGATAAAGTCATGATAAACTCATGATAATGAAATATTGACTTAATTCAATGACATAAAAGAATAGTTTTTCAATGTGTTCATTGAGAATCATTGTGATTTTGACAACATGAATAATGTCATTAATTAAAGTGACTTGATCATCAAATTCTTGAAGTCTGCAAGAATGAGTTAATTGATACAAGAGAAGATGATGTTGTTGCGTGAAGAATTTATTCATAAAGACATAAGCAAAGATTTCACTATCAATTAGAATGAGAATGAAAACTCTAGATTGAGCTTGATGTAGAATACAGAATACTATCATATAATTATCTTTGAATATCAAATTGAATTCAAAGAGTTTCAAGTCAGATTTAACAGAAAACTTTCTATATGATTGAAGTAAGAATGAAAAGATTGAGACTAGTAAACAAAATGATATGTATACAGATCTTTGAGCATGACTTAGTTTAAAAACTAAACTTTTCTTATGAGCAGTGAGATTTCTTCATCTATATTGATGATGTCATTGTCGTAAACATTCATGATATGCAGAGTAAAGAACTTCTTATTTGAGCATTCTTTAATAATTTTGCTTGAATGTTGCAATTTGCAATAGTAGCACAGCTTTCACTTGTTGCAGATTTTCTTCATTTTAAAAATGATCAAAGTCTTATCTTGAATGATGATAATGACAAAGCTTAGATTCATTGACTCATTGAGAAACAAGAGAGAAAGAGACAAAGATACTGTCAAAACAACAGTCACAGAAATGATGATCTTTTAACTTAAAGAATTACTAGTCAATGCAGAGATACTCTTGACTTTAATAAATGAAATAATGACAAAGATGAAGTGAGATTGATGATGCTTAAGCTGCTGAAGCTTTTCATTGATGTTAGAGAATGCTTGAATTCATTAATGAAAGATGAATGATTGAATTTCATCAAGATTTTGTCAGAAGAAGATGATGACTTAAGTGAAATAATTGACATTGCATTTCAGACAGTCAATCAATGAGAAATTTATCATCAAAGAATGTTCTTTCTTTTGATAAAAGAGATTGTAATAGTTGATAAAGCTATTCATGTTTTACTTCAAAGTTTTACAAAAATATAAATGAACATCTTTTGTTTTGAAAGAATTGTTGCAGTAATGATGCAACTTATGTTATCAATCTGCAAAGATGAAAATGATACAAAGATCATTGACTCGATATTGATTCATTAAATTGTGAATCTTCTTATCTATGATGAGTCGTGACTCGATATAGATGATCTTGACTCAATGAAAAAAATAATGATCATCATTCATGTTCATGCGCTGTATCAGACTTTGCTTTCATGCATTCAATCAATCTTTGTCTTTCTCATATTTAAATATGTTGAAAAGCTTCTTGAATCTAGAAGCGATGAAGACAATGACAGAGTTCACAAAGAAGTGAACAACAAGAAAAGATTGATTATTCAAAATTTGTGCAATAATTTGAGCTATCATCACAAGAGACTGAGAATTCAACTTTATATAAATTGAAGAACTGAAAACAATGAATGAGAATGAGATGATGACATAATGTTATCAAACTTGATTTTGAAGCTCTTGCATTACATGAAAGATTTCAACTGAATTTTCAATCACACTTTGAGTGAACTGTTTGATAACATGCTTATTGTCAGGACCGTGCCTAGATGATACAACCAATGGAGGTCAGGGTTGATAGTGCTTGATCTTTAGAGGTAGCTATAACTGAATATTAAGAATACAGAAGAAGGTTGGTACAAAAGCTTCTATTTATGTAATGTTCAGAGGCTGCGCTAGGCCCGAAAGGGATGTGTTTGTGACACGGGAAGGATGTGATGTAGGTGAACAAGGTGTTGGTGAAAGAAAAGGGTGTTGGGGAAGGAAAAGGGTGTTGGGCCATATCTGGGCCAAACCTGGCTAGCTCGCTGGTTAGCCCTAATCATTACGCAGGGAACTCGCTAGCGTTCACTGCGAATTGATTAGGGCTTCAGCCTTGTACAGCCTTGGTACGCTCGTAACACTTATTATTGATCAAGAAATTGTAAGATGACTTTATTTAAGCGAAAGAATAACTAGATGAGATTTCAATGTATAAAAATGTTGCAGAAAATGTAGATCTTTCATAATGTTAAAGATTGAGCTAAACTAGAAATACTATTAATATAAAAGACTGATATTATTATTATTACTTTGATAGAATCTAGATACAAGACAATACATCAAATAATGTATAAGATGAAAGACAAAGAATGAAAGAAAAGAATGAAAATTCAACTTTTATATACATGAATTGAACAGAATCAAGACTAAACAATAGTTTTATTGACTTAAAATTGCAGAAGTTTGCACACATGATTAAAATGATTGAAACAAAATTGTTAAAATTAAATTAAGATGATGATGATTAAATTGATGACTTGATTCATTGAACTAGTTTAATGAATTGAGATTATTTAAGATATTAATGATTTATGTTCTAAATTGAGTTGATGATTTAACATCATGATAATTTTCAAGTACTTCTGCATGTTTCATCACTCAATGTAGCTTCAGCGTAACTTCTTAAGATCAAATGCTTTCATGTGCAATCTGAACTCGTTGCAGATGTTAAAGATCAGCATAAAGTGAGTCATATAAATGTCATTTAACTAATAGATAAATGTTAAGAAAGAAAAGTATCTACAGAAAAGAACTCGATTCTTTATATGTGTGTTTCTCAGCTCTGTGCTAGACTCGAAAGAATTGACGTCTTACACATATGATGCAGAGTTTCAATGACATCACTACTAGCTTGAATGCTCACTAGACTCAATTAGAATGAAACTCAAATCAGAGCTAGAAAGAATAAATGAAGACTAGAATCATAACATTACTTTTTCTCTTGAATATTCATGTTCGCATGAATGTTGTTTCTTAGTGCGCTTTTCTTGAATATTTGATATGAAAGTCATTGATCATCTCTTGAGTGTTCATAAATTCATCATCGTCAGCGTTATATCAGTTGAGATCGTTGTCATAGCTTTTTTATTTGACTCGATATTGAAGTCATCTTCAATATCATCAAGAGTTCAATATATCGTCGATTTCTCATTCATCTTCATCGTTTATCACTATTGACTTCAAGAATTCATTCTTCTGATCAGACAGAGAGTCATTGACGACAAAACGAAGAAGTTCTGAATGAAATACATCATGTATACACATAGTCTTGAGTAGTTTCAATTTATAGAATGAGTCAACAAGATCAATGATCTGAAAAGAGTCGAGCATCTTGTCATTCAATTTTTTGAAGAGTTTCGCTGTAACAATGTTTCGTTCATTCAGAAACATCTTTGATTCAATCTCATAATTGATCTTCTTTCTATACTTGTTAGCTTGATTCATCATTTGTTTTCATGTTTTGATCAGAGCTTCACAAGCGAAGATCAATGTCTTGTTCATTTGTTCAGATATATTCTTGACTCGATCGATCTGCAAGCGTTCGCGAGTGCTTTCATACTTAATGATGTCAGAGTCAAAGCTCATACGAGAGTGAAAGCTCTTGTTCATGAAGAAGAAAGTCAAGAAAATGATTGAGAACAAGATGTTATTGTTGATAAACTCAATCATGAGTAGTCACTTGAATCAATCATTCTGCATATATGAACAGAAGAATCAAAGATATCGCTCAATGTTCTGATTGACTTGTTCGCTTTGATCGTTGATCTGAGAATAATAGACGATAAACAATCAAAGAAAAATGCTCAGTCATTTGCAAAGAAACTTTCATAGTATAGAGATGAATTGCGAATCTCGATCAGATACTATGAAGCTTGATAGATCATGAGTTCAATATATTTATTGAATCAGCATTTCAGCTGTCTTTTTGACAGTAATATCTTCATCATCAATGATGCAAGAAATATAATGTCTTTTCTTTAACAATCTGCAGATGATTGTCAGAATAGCGTTGTATTCACTTGAATCAGATAGATTGATAATGAAGTTCATTGCTATGTCTTGTCATCGCTGTTCGAATATTGATAGAGATTGAAGCAAGTCGTTTAATTTATTTCTAGATGTCTTTGAACGTTGACAGACATAGCAGTTTTGAATATATTGACCTACTGTCTTTTGCATGAATGATCAATAGTAATTTCGTTTTATGATCTTCACAGTTCTAAGAATATCAGAATGACTCATCGATGACTGATCATGTACTTCACGAATCAGATTCATTTGTAGAAGTTCATTGAACGAAACTCATAGCTGATTATCATGATACAAGATTTCATTCTGAACACGACAATTCTTCAATTTGATATCTTCACATTGTGTCTCGTCTCTTGCTATTGCTTCGCGAAGTAGCGTACAATTCTCGTCGATCTCATTAGTCTTAAGAATCTGTTTATAGATTGATTCATTGATGTTCTTCTTTAGATCAGCAATTTTCATTTGATTTGAAGTCAGAATAGTGATTCATTGATAGCGAACGCGCTCATCTTCTGAATCTTTGAGCACGACGTCAGCTTGACGAGTTAATGCATCGATCTTGATGTTCTGTTTGTCAGATCGATACATTATTCTGAAGTTGAAGTCAGCGAGCTTTTGTACTCAGCGCATCTATCATCTGCTTAGCTCTTTGTCTTTCATCAATGAGATGAGCGCTTGATGATCGATGAACATCTTGATAGAAATGTCAGTTAACTTCAGTTCAAGTCATTAATGTTCAAATGCTCGAATGATGATCAGCAGTTCTTTATCATATATCTTGTAGTTGCATTCAGCAAAGAACATGTTTTTGCTATAGAAAGCAATTGAATGTAGAATTTCTTCGTCGTCATATTGAGACAGAACTTTATCGTTGACATAGTCAAATGAGTTGATTTCAAGAATAGTCTCACGAGTCTGATCAAAGTGACGAAGTATCGAAGTCTCGATCATACATCTCTTCATATGATCGAATGTCGTTTGACAAATCTCATTTCATTCAAATATGATCTTCTTTTGAATAAGTTGAATCATGAGACGAACAATCTTCGAAAAATTCTTGATAAAGCGTCGATAGAAGTTGCAGAAGTCAATGAAGAACTGTATCTAAGTGAGACTATTGAGTGTAGATCATTCAACGACTGCTTGTATCTTTTGAGAGTTCATCTTCAGTTCTAGAAAGATGATTTTCTGCACATGAAACTTGCATTTGTTTATGTCTATCTGTAGATCGATCTCTCGTAGTCTGTTCAAGATCAATCATACATCTTGTTTGTGTTTCTTCAAGATCTTGCTGTAAATAATAATGTCATTTAGATAAATCTGACAAAACTGATGTAAATATTTGAACAACACGTCGTTCATATAGTGTTGATAGAACATCGATTCATTTGTTAATTTAAAGAGCATTACATGATATTTGTATGAGTCGAAGAAGATAATAAAGATAGTCAAATCTTCGCTATCTGAATGCATATGTAGTTTGTTGAACGCGACAATGATGTTCAATCAAGTCAGATACTTGCTTTCTTGTATACGAGTGAAAGTCTCGTCTATCAATGACAAAGAATAACGATTTCGTTTGATCAAAGCATTGAGCTTTCTGTAATCGATGCAGAAACGCAGACTTTCGTCTTTCTTTTCGATGAACAAGATGAGCGAAACGTATGATGCGAAGCTGAAGAAAATGAATTCTTTGTTTAGAAAATTGATCAGATACTTCTTTATCTTCTGAAGTTTGTGATCGAACATCTGATAAAGTCTGCTTTGAAGAAACATTTCTTCGTCGATCAACTCAATTTTGTGATCGTAGAAACAATGAGATAATAGTTGATTGATCATAGTTCGATCGAAGACGTCTAAATAGTCGTGATATTCAGAGAAAAGCTTGATCTTAACTTGCTCAAGAACTTCAGCATGAGAAAGCTCATGCAGATTCACTTCTTCAGACTTGTTTTCAGCTGTAGTTATGAGTCGATCGATTTTTGAGATGATAACAGCAAAGATCTTGACGTCTGATCGTTTGACTAACATTCTATATGTCATCGCTTCTATTATTGCTATGCTCGTTGAACTGAAAGAGAATGATTTCAGACTGAACGTTGATTTAGAATTGATGTTAGTCAAAGTCGCGTCATGCTGTTTCAACTGTTCAATGAACTTCTTGTTTTGACTGAATTGAGATGTAACGAAAGTAAAAGATCTCTTCAGTATATGAGTAGAAGTCAAGCTCTTTCATTTCATGATTGATTTATTGCTTGAGAATAGAGCAATCAATTTCTGACTAGTAGAGTTGAAATTCGAAAATCGAAGAAAATCGATTCGCATATCAATTACTAGATCGATTTTGTTCATTCATGTTTTTTCAAGAATCATTTGATGTTAATCTAATTGAGTGATCAACATAAAAGCTGTGTCAATTATATGATCTTGAACAGTCAGATTTGAATAAATGACATGAGTAATGAGTTTCTTAGCATAATGATCGTTGAATTCTCGAATTGACTTCGCTTTAATCAAAGTCAAGAACTCGATTTGCAACTGATCACAAATGATCTGCGCGATCACTTCATCAATGAACGAATAGTCAGCAGCTTTGATGTCAATCAATGACTTCAATGAGTAACTAATTTCATTGCTAGAAAGTACACATTCAATAGTCAAAGATTCAGAAGCAAAAGAATCATCTGACATGCTCATCGTTGAAGAAATTAACACATCTTTCATCACGTTTTTGATGAAAGTCTCTAGTTTTTTGCCTCATTATTCTCGAAAGACATTTTCTCATTCTCTTTATTCTTCGAAATGATGATCTCATGTAGACGAGAAGTGAATGCACAAGATGCAGAAGTGTCAATCTTGTTTAACTGAAAGCAATTCTTGAACATATGATCGAAGATATTGCAGATGTAGCAGATAATTGACGATCTCGCTGACTCAGAGATAGAAAAGATAGTTGACTTAACATAATTGATTATCAAAGTTGTTATTGACAGAGAAGTAGCGCATTTATCAGATACGACAGTGACTTTGATAATGACAGTGCAACGTTCGCTGCGAAGCTGATAATTGACTCGTTGTTTACTATTCACATCTTGAAGAAAGATTCTTAAGCGAGTGAGCGAAGTAAAGTTTTTTGAACAGATTGATAAAGCGTTCTGCAAGCGATTATTGATTTTATTCTGAAGATCATTCATCAGAATGTGATTGTCGTATTCAAGATAACTGAATAACTTCATAAAGTCGAAGTAGAAAACATTGAAAGACTTGTCTGTTTATCTCAGAGCGTTGTACTTGCAACGACACTTTTGATTCTTATTCAGTTCATCATATATTTCTTTCAGATGCTCAAATAGCTTGTCGATCGAGATGTATGAATGCAAAGCATCATGTCAACATCAAGCGAAGATGTGCTCAGCAGCATCATCTTCTAGTCTAGATATCACATAGATAATACAAATATTCTCATTATCAAAGTGATCGACATTTGTCTGAAGCTTATCATCTATCTTGACTCTTCAGCTGTTTCATGTTGATTCATCTTCATCAGTGAATATAAATGAGTTCAAAAACTTGAAGAACTTGTGATAATCATTGTCAAATAAAGTGAATGATTTTCATCAAGTATGATTCTCGATAGAAGCTTGAGACTTTGTAGACTGTTAAGATCACGATTGATTCGCTGAACGCTGTTTCTTTTTGAGACTCAATACTTTCTTTCATAGTTCAGCGATAGTCTCTTCTTGAGTGTCTATTGTCATTTGATTGATCTCTAACTCATTAAGTCTCTTGATGTGATTGACTTGTAGATTGATTCATTGCTTGTTGAGTTTCAAAGTCATGTCTCATTGATCTTTTAGCTCGATCAGCATCTTGATGATCTCGTTTAACTGATCAATAACTCATTGACGAAGTTGTTGACTTGTGTTGATGTCTCATGAGATAGCAACATTCTGAGATCTTGCTGAAGCATCGAAAGAAATAAGAGAAACTCGTTTACTAGCAATGCTTCTAAGCAGACGAGTCGTTCGAGATTCGACTGTGTTACGATTCTAGTCTTCGTCTATTCTTCGTCTAGTCTTCGTCTGATTTCACTCTAATCGAGTCTAGCGAGAATCTGACCTAGTCATGTTGTCATCGAGACTCTGCTTCATATGTGTAAGATGTCAATCTCTTCGAGTCTAGCACAGAGCTAGAGCACACACATATAACAGCGAGTTCTTTTCTGTAGATACTTTTCTTTCTTAGTATTTATCTATTAGTTATATTACGCTCATATGACTCACTCTATGTCGATCTCTAACATTAGATAAATACTCATCAATTCTACTATTGACGTGTAGATGATATGAAACAATCTACTTCGTTTATTCAGAAATTCGCAAGAAATTCTTCAAATATTTAAATGAGCTAAGAACAATCAATTCAAGCTCGTGAAGCAGACGAGTCAAAATAAGCTGTTCAAATCATCTCTTTCTCTCTTCATCTTGAAAGCTCATGAAAAAAACATGATTCAAATCGATCTCTTCAATGAGTCAGTTGATTTTCTTCTAATGAGTCTGCTATAATGACATCTTTCATCAATGCGATGATCTATCTACTCACATCGCTCTATCTATCAGTGAATCGATCTATCTCGTGTTTCTGTGTCAACTAGTGAGTCTGCTACAAGAGCAGATAATGATTGATCTCATTGACAAAGTCAATCATTCGATAGTGAGTCTGCTACAAAGACATGAACGAAACAAGCTTTGCTACATGCATGTAGTAGAGATGAATCAACAGTGAGTCTGCTTCAAAGACGCGTTCGATATTGATCTCATCATTGAGTCAGTCACTCGATAGTTAGTCTGCTTGAACAGCACTCGAAGTGAGTCTGCTACAAAGACAGACAATGATTGATCTCTTGATTGAGTCGATCAACGAATGAAACAAGCTCTACTATATAGTAGATCTGAATCAGAAGTGAGTCTGCTTCAATGACATGATCAAAATCAATCTCTTCAATGAGTAAGTCAACTAGTGAGTCTGCTTCAAAGACATCGTCAATGCGATGATTTATCTATTCACATCGCTTTATCTTTTAGTGAGTCTGCTTCAATGACGCGATTCAAATCGATCTCTTTGATGAGCTAGTCGACTAGTGAATCTGCTTTAATGATTGTTCTTTCTCTCTCATAGTGAGTCTGCTACAAAAAATCATCACTCTATTTCTTTATTTTCTACATAGTGAGTTGATTACAATAGACATTTCGATGATCTGAAAGATCAATAGAAAGATTGGTAGAAAGCGCACTAAGAAACAACATTCATGCAAACATGAATAGTCAAGAAAGAGAAATAATGTTATGATTCTAGTCTTCATCTATTCTTCATTTAGTCTTCGTCTGATTTCACTCTAATCGAGTCTAGCGAGAATCTGATCTAGTCATGTTGTCATTGAGACTCTGCTTCATATGTGTAAGACGTCAACCTCTTCGAGTCTAGCACAGAGCTAGAGCACACACATATAACAGCGAGTTCTTTTCTGTAGATACTTTTCTTTCTTAGTATTTATCTATTAGTTATATTACACTCATATGACTCGCTCTATGTCGACTTCTAACAGACTGGTTCGAAGTCACATGTCATTGTAAGAAAGATAAAGATAGATAGATAGATTTGATAAATTTGAGTAAATTTGAATGTGTGTTTTTGATGAAAGTAATTCAAAGAATTTCTTGCGAATTTTCTGAATGAACGAAGTAGATTATTTTGTATCATCTACACGTCGATAGCAAAGTAGTTGATTAACATTTATCTACTGTTAGAAATCAGCATAAAGCGAGTCATATGAATGTCATTTAACTAATAGATAAATGCTAAGAAAGAAAAGTATCTACAGAAAAGAACTCGATTCTTTATATGTATGTTTCTCAACTCTGTGCTAGACTCGAAAGAATTGACATCTTACACATATGATGCAGAGTTTCAATGACATCACTACTAGCTTGAATGCTCACTAGACTCGATTAGAATGAAACTCAGATCAGAGCTAGAAAGAATAAACGAAGACTAGAATCATAACAGCAGACATGTCTGATCTTTTGTTGATATCATAGTTTTCACTGTTTTCAGAGAAGTCTGACTATCATTGTATACTTTGTATATCTTTTCATGATACTTTCGATTCTCTGTCATTACGTCTGCAAGATGTTTTGCTCTTGTGATCAATTCTTTCAGTTCTTCATGATGAATGATGATTAAAGTTGATTTTCTCAATCTTTTATTTAACTCTCAGTTAATTCTCATTGCAATTATCGTAACATTCTTTCTACTGTCACTATCATTCAAGTAAACTTTTTGCTTTGATGTGAATGTGTCGAGACAATGTTGACTTATTGACATTTTCTTGTTTGTGACATAATTAATCAATTCATTATCAATAAGTGATTAATTATAAACTTATGATTTTTTTACATATGTTGCTTTTATTATTAACATACTGTCATGATTTCAGATCATCAACTCAATTTAGAACATAAATCATTGATATCTTAAATAATCTTGATTCATTGAACTAGTTCAATGAATCAAGTCATCAATCTAATCATCATCATCTTAATTTAGTTTTAAAAATTTTGTTTTAATCATTTCAGTCATATGCATGAACTTTTGCAATCTTAAGTCAATAAAACTATTGTTTAGTCTTGATTTTGCTTGATTCATGTATATAAAAGTTGAGCTTTCATTCTTTTCTTTCATTTTTTGTCTTTCATTTTATACATTATTTAATGTATTGTCTTGTATTTAAATTCTATCAAAGTAATAATAATAATATCAGTCTTTTATATTGATAGTATCTTTAGTTTAACTTAGTTTCTGACATTATGAAAGATCTACATTTTCTGCAACGTTTTCATATATTGAAATCTCATTTAATTATTCTTTTGCTTAAATAAAATCATCTTACAATTTCTTGATTGACGATGAGCATGCTGTCAAACAGTTCACTTAAAGTGTGATTGAAAATTCAGTTAAAATCTTTCGCATAATGCAAGAGCTTCAAAATCAAGTTTGACAACATGATGTCATCATTTCATCTTCATTCATTGTTTTCAATTCTTCAATCTATATAAAGTTGAATTCTCAATCTCTTGCAATAATAGTTCAAATCATCACACAAATCTTAAACAATTAATCTTCTTTTATCATTCACTTCTTTGCAAATTCTGTCGCTGTTTTCAATACTTTTAAATTCAAGAAGCTTTTTGACATATTTTGTCAAAGACTGAGCTAAACTAGAGATACTATCAATATAGAAGACTGATATTATTATTATTACTTTGATAGAATTTAGATACAAAACAATACATCAAATAATGTATAAAATAAAAGACAAAGAGTGAAAGAAAAGAATGAAAACTTGACTTTTATATACATGAATTAAGCAGAATCAAGACTAAACAATAGTTTTATTGACTTAAGATTGCAGAAGTTCATGCATATGACTGAGATGATTAAAACAGAATTACTGAGATTAAATTAAGATGATGATGACTAAATTAAGATTATTTAAGATATTGATGATTTATGTTTCAAATTGAGTTAATAATTTGACATCATGACAGTAACTCTTCTCTTCAAGATTGAGCTTCTGCAAAATGATGAGAAGAAACAAGATAAAATGAGAAAGAATTAAAAATAAAGATTGAAACAAGATGAAAATTGATGTAAATGCATTTTAATGTGATGAAGCACAAGCGAGACTAGAATGAATCTGAGTCACATTTGAGTCAAATCTGAGCAAGATGTTTAAAGAATGAGATGAGATGAAATGCATTTTAACATGATGATGCACAGAAATTAAAACACATTTGAATCACATTTGAGTCAGATTTAAACGAGATATCTGAGTCAAATTTAGACAAGATCTGAGTTAAATTTGAGTAAGAGAAAGATGAAATGCAGTTTAATGTGATGATGCACAGAAATTGAATCACATTTGAATCACATCTGAGTCAGATTTAAACAAAACATCTGAAACAGATCTAAACAAGATTTAAGTCAAATCTAAGCTGAATTGAGATGATGAAGATTGAATTTAAAGTTCTTAACATTGACATTGAGACATCACACATGATAATACATGTGATTCTTCGACGACAGAATTGATGAGATAATATTCATCAAGTGATTGTTCATAATTATTCAGAAGATGAAAAGACTCTCAAGTAGAAAAGTGATCTTCTCAATCAATGTAATACTTGAGCAGAAGTGAATTATAACATTTATCACGCTTGAAGTTTAATATGCTGTTTACATATCAGAATCTTTTGTCATTCTTGATGACAATGAGTTCTTGAGATTTCTGACGTTGATTCAAAAGAAAGTCACTTGTGATATGATTTAAAAGAATGACATGAAAGATTGAATGAATCTTCATGAATGCTGAAAGATTTAACTCAATGATCAGAGAATTGTTCTTGAAGACATGCTTGATCTTGAAGAAGTCAACGTTATGATCATTTAACTTGACAGCAAGATGAACGATGCTGAGATTGCAAGCATTCAATCAGACTTCATCTTCAACGAAATATTTAAAACAAGAATGATGAAAGAGATTGACATTGAATTCATAAATGATTTGAGCTATAAGCATTTCATCACGTAAATGCTCAGTTAGTTTCTTCATCTTCTTGATGAACTCTTCAACATTGATTAACTTGTCTCAAGCTTGAAACATAAAATTCTTGAACAAAGATTCAGAAAACTCGAAGTCTAAACATGAGTTCTGACTTAAATTGATCAAGAAGAGTGATGCTAAAGTGATTAATGACGATGCATTATTGACGATGAATTCGACTTCAGAAAGTCATTTAACTCAGTCATTCTGCATGTAGTTGACGAAGATTCAAAGATAATACTTCATGACAACATTGACTTTCTTAATTTGATCATTGATTTCAGAGTGATACATTATTAATAACTTAGCATCTATCTTCAGCATTTTACACATATGCTTTCAGACATTAAAGATGAATTGTGTATCTCGATCAGACATGAAGAACTTGAGTAAATTATAATGTTTTCAAACATGAGCATAAAAGCAGTTAATAGCTTCTTCAACTTTCATAGAAGTGATGAGAACTAAATGTTTCATTTTGATAAAATGATCAATGAAGATTAGAACATATTTATATGTGATACTCATGAAGATACTGAGTGATAAAGAATTTACATAGTTCATGAAAACATCACATCAATGATGTTTGAGAACTGAAAGAAAACACAATCATTCTTGAGTTTATTGTTTAAAGAGTTTGAAACGTGTGCACATGTGACAGTTTCATACAAAGCGTTGAACATACTTATAAATGTTTGATCATCAGTAGACTCAACTGATCAGTTCATAACTTTTTGCTCTTTCTGAATGATCATCAACGACACTATCATGAGTGAGCTGAATGATACAAAGACGTCAAGAGCGAGATTCTCAACAATATTGAGATCTAAAACATGAGTTTTCAGAATTGTCTGATGTTGATATTGATGTCAAGAATCGAATGTATTTCTCTATTTAAAGAGATCTTCTGAGTGACGTGTCAAAGCATTCAACTTATCATCGATTTTGTCAAGATAATAAGCGATGTGATAGTTGAATCTAGACAGAAACTCACTTCAACGAGCTTAATGATGACTCAACTGCTTAGTTGACATGAAATACTCAAGATTTTTGTGATTCGTGATCATCTCAACAGAATAGATAAAGTTTTCAAGCTCTGATCATCATTTCTTGAAAGTGCAAACAATGATTATGAGTTCTTTATCATAGATCTCGTAGTTACACTCAACTGAGTTATGCTTCTTTGAAAAGTAAGCGACTGAATGAAGAATCTCATTCTCATCATATTGAGAGAGAATATCTTTAAACACATAGTTCAAAGCATTAATTTCTATCACAATCTTGTGATCTGAATTATAATGACAAAGAATAATCTTGAAAGTGAAAACTTTCTTAAAAGTGTTGAATGCAATCTGACATTTCTGAAATCAAACAAAGAGTACATTTTTTCTGATGAGACAAGTGAGCGAGTAGCTATTCTACTATAGTCATAAATGAATCTTTTATAAAAGTTCATGAAATTTAGAAAACTTTGAACGTTTTTAACGTTAATCAAGATGAGTCAATTAACAATGATGTTTATCTTAGAAAAATTTATCTTGATCTCTTTGATGATAATTATCAATTCTAGATATGAGACTTGAGTGATGTGAAACTAACATTTGATTATATTTGTCTGAAGATTTGCTTCTTGCAGCTGTCACAGAATGAGCTTGACATGAATCTCATGTTCAAGTTTATTGTCGAAATAGATCAAGATGTCATTCAGATAAGCTGTATAGAACTTATTTAAATGTTTGCAAAGAGTATTGTTGATGTACTTCTGAAATGAGACAAACTCATTACATAGATTGAAAAGCATGACTAGATACTTGAATAATTTAAATCAAGTGTGAAAGACAATGAGAGCTTCATCTTCTTCTTTAATTCAAAGTCGATTGAACGCAGAGATGATATTCAGCTTGATAAAGATTTTAGCTCAACTTAAATGATTCAGCGTTTCTGAGATTAAAGACAAAGAATATTGATTCTTGACTGTAATAGTATTCAGATCTCGATAGTTCATGCAGAAGTGAAGTTTTTCTTTAAGTTTCTTGATGAAGAAAACACAGATGATCATCTGAGAATGACTGACTTGAATGAAATCTTTGCTTAGATTCTCATTCAGATAACGACGAAGTTCTAGAATTTCATCACGACTTATGTCATACAAAGCAAAAACTGAGAATTGAGCATCTTCTTTAAAATGTATGACATGATCATGAGCTTAATGCAAAGACAAGATATCGATGTTCTTCTTGAAAAAGATGTTTAAAAACTCAAAATATTTGAATAATAGAATTGTGACTGAATCGACGTTCTTACTTTGTCAATAGACTTTTAGATCTTCTTGTGTCGTGAATGCAGTTAAATGAAATTTCTTTTTCATTTGATGAAAATTCAAATGATGATTCTTATCATATGTACTGTCTTGAGAACGAGATGAGAACTGAGCAAGAGTTAAACTGTTCTTTGAATGAACAATCAAAGTCATGCAATGCAATTTTGACTCATCAGAGTCTAAATTAGAAGATGAGATTGACTTAAGATTCAAGAAGACATCAATTTTCTTTAGAATGATGCTAAACACTTCAATGTTTTTGACATGAGCAACATGATCAAAGCTTCAAGCTTTCAACTCAACTATGTCAAGTTGTATAAAAGATTGATTGAATTGATCTGCTTGAAAAACAACAGAAGTTTTAAAGAAAGAAGAATTTCAACACTTGATTTTTAATGAGTATTTTTTTTGAATAACTTGAAGAATACAACTAGAAGCTTCTTGTTTCAAACGAGAAACAAGATTGAACGAGATTTGTTTCTTGTGAATGAGCTGAGTATTAATTGACTTCTTGTGAATGAATGAAAAGTTATATTGCTTCTTGTGAGCAGATGAGAAACTGAGTTACTTCTTGCAAGTGAATTGAGAACTGAATTGCTTCTTGTGAGTGAACTGAAAACTGAGTTATTTCTTTCAAGTGAATAAAAGATTAAATTACTTCTTGCAAGTGAACTGAAAACTGAGTTACTTCTTTTAAATGAATGAGAGATTAAATTACTTCTTGCAAACGAACTGAGTGCTGAATTACTTCTTGTGAATGATTTGTAAACTGAATTGCTTCTTGTAAATAATCTGTAAACTGAATTACTTCTTATGAATGATTCGTGAACTGAATTGCTTCTTGTGAGTGAATTGAGAGCGAGACTGAAAGAAAGTTACTTTGTTAACTTTAAATGAGAAATTTTCTTCTTGTTGATTAAGATCATAGATCTTGATGAGAAATGAGTAACAATGATTAAAACAGAAGAAGAAAGATAAAATGAGAATATTGTGCTCAAAATTAACATCAATGACGTGATGATGAGATCATAACAAACTCATGATGATGAGATATTGACTTAATTCAATGACATAAAAGAATAGTTTCTCAATGTGTTCATCGAGAATCATTGTGATTTCAACAACATGAATAATGTCATTGATTAAAGCGACTTGATCATCAAATTCTTGAAGTCTGCGAGAATGAGTTAATTGATGCAAGAAAAGATTATGTTGTTGCGTGAAGAATTTATTCATAAAAACATAAGCAAAGACTTCACTATCAATCAGAGCGAAAGCGAAAACTCTAAATTAAGCTTAACATAGAATACAGAATATTATCATGTGACTATCTTTGAATGTCAAATTGAATTCAAAGAGTTTCAAGACAGATTTAGCAGAAAACTTTCTATATGATTGAAGTGAGAATGAAAAGATTGAAACTAATAGACAAGTTAATATGTATACAGATTTCTGAGCGTGACTTAGCTCAGAAACTAGATTTTTTCTGCAAACAGCGAGACTTCTTCATCTATACTAACGATGTCACTGTCATAGATGTTCATGATATGCAAAGTGAAAAACTTCTTATTTGAGCATTCTTTAGCAATTTTGCTTGAATGTTGCAATTTGCAGTAGTAGCACAGCTTTCACTTATTGCAGATTTTCTTGATCTTCAAAATGATCAGAGTCTTATCTTGAATAATGATAATGATGAAGCTTAAATTCATTGACTCATCAAGAAACAAGAAAGAAAGAGATGAAGATACTGTCAAAACAACAGTCACAAAGATGATAATCTTTGAACTTAAAGAATTACTAGTTGATACAAAAACACTCTTAACTTTGATGAATGAAACAATGATGAAGATGAAGCAAGATTGATGATGCTTAAGCTGTTGAAACTCTTTATTGATATCAGAGAATGCTTGAACTCATTAATGAAAGATGAATGATCGAGTTTTATCAAGAATTCATTAAAAGAAGATGATGACTTAAGTGAAATAATTGACATTGCACTTCAAACAGTCAATCAACAAGAAATCTTTCATCAAAGAACATTCTTTCTTTTGATAAAAAAGATTGTAATAGTCAACAAAGCTATTCATGTCTTGCTTCAGAATTTCATGAAAATATAAATGAACATCTTCTGTCTTGAAAGAATTGTTGCAGCAATGATGCAATTTGTGTTGTCAATCTGCAAAGATGAAAATGATACAAAGATCATTGACTTGATATTGATTCATTAGATTGTGAATCTTCTTCTCTATGATGAGTCGTGACTCGACATAAATAATTTTGACTTGATGAGAGAAATAATGATCATCATTCATGTTCATGCGCTATATCAGACTCTGCTTTCATGCATTCAATTGATCTTTGTTTCTCTCATATTCAGATATGTTGAGAAGCTTCTTGAATTTAGAAGCGATGAAGACAGCGACAGAGTTTGCAGAAAAGTGAGCAACAAAAAGAGATTGATTATTCAAAATTTGTGCAATGATTTGAGCTATCATCACAAGAAACTGAGAATTCAATTCTATATAGACTGAAAAACTGAGAACAATGAATGAGAACAAAATGATAACATCATGTTGTCGAACTTGATTTTGAAGCTCTTGCATTACGTGAAAGATCTCAACTGAATTTTCAATCATACTTTGAGTGAACTGTTCAACAGCACGCTCATCATCAATTGAGAAATTGTGAAGCGACTTCATTTGAGCGAAAGAATAACTAGATGAGATTTCAATGTATGAAAACGTTGCAGAAAGTGTAGATCTTTTGTAATGTCAAAAACTGAGCTAGACTAGAGATACTATCAATATAAAAGACTGATATTATTATTATTACTTTGATAGAATCTAGATACAAGACAATACATCAGATAATGTATAAGACGAAAGACAAAGAGTGAAAGAAAAGAACGAGAACTCGACTTCTATATACATGAATCGAGCAGAATCAAGACTAGACAGTAGTTTTATTGACTTAAGATTGCAGAAGTTTGTGCATACAACTGAGATGATTGAAACAGAATTGTTGAGACTAAATTAAAATGACGATGATTAGATTGATGACTTGATTCATTGAACTGCAAAATGAGTTCAATGAATCGAGATTATTTAAAATATTGATGATTTATGTTCTAAATTGAGTTGATGATCTGACATCATGACACAATATAACATTGATCAACAAATGAACATTCAGAACTTAGAAATTCATGAAAATAAAATGATTAATTAATTATTGATTGATGAATTATTGATAAACAATCAATAAGTTTTATTATTTTGTAAAAAGAAAACTCAATGATGATGATGTAAATAATTATCAATCAATAAATAATACTAGATCAATCAACAATTGATCACATAATTTACATTTGAAATTGACAAGTTGTATAACTTGTCTGTCAATTGAAATTTCATAATTATTAATTTAAAATCAATCTAGTATTGATTGTGTATTAGTGATTGATGGTTGAATGGGAAAGAGTTCAACGGATCATGGAAATTTTGAAATGGCTCGGCGGTGCGGCGGGAAGCCTAGCGCAAAACGTTAGCGTTGGTACCTCAACTGCTAGTGTTGGTCTGCCGACCTGCATCCTCGAATTTTTGGACCACAAAGATTGGAGATCATACTGTACGCGACTATCAAGACTTACATGTACCTGCTGGCAAGGGTCGACATAACGATATATAATTCAGACCATCGGTCGCATGCCCCATCCGGCTGCAATCACTCCCCCCTTCTATCGCTGCTCTTGTATCAAGTGCGGGTCGGCGTACTTGCTGAACAACCCAAACCTCTTCTCTCATTCTGTGTTCACCCTCGCGCCCGTGCTAAGGTACTCCCATTGGTACTCGGAGTATCTTGGTCAAGAAGCTTCGAATAGTTCCTTCTCTGTCTGATTTAATCTTATCCCTATTAAATTTTCGCTACCAACAGTGCAATGGCTGGATTAAAGAACTCCAGCCCTGATAGAGATTCCCCTTCTCTGACCGGAAAGGTCATTCTGGTAAGAGGAGGTTTGTTCTAGATCCCCCAAATCCTCGTTCCAGTCAGCTGATTACCTTTAGCTACCGCAGGTCTTGGAATTGTATCCTTGGGAAACACAGCCCAGCTCGTATTTACTTTAGTGGACGAAATGCGAAGCGCGCTGAGGCGGTCATTGAAGAGACCAAAAAGGTAATTCCTGACGCGGCTATTACCTTCATCCAATGCGACCTTGCATCTCTCGAGTCTGTCAAAGCGAGCATCTAGAAGTTCAGGCACGATCGTCTCGACGTCCTCATATGTAGTGCAGGTACAATGGCACAACCTCTTGGACTCAGCAAAGATGGATATGAAGTCCGATTTGCTACCAACCACCTGGGCCACGCCACGCTGATCAAACAGCTCTTACCTATCATGCTAACGACAGCAGAGCAACCCGAGGCTGATGTACGCACCATCTTTCTCTCGTCTGTGGGCTGGCGCTTCCGTCCAAACGGTGGAGCCCAATTCTTGGGGCTTAACACTATGCAGGATTTTTGTATTCTAGGCCCCTGGCGACGCTATGGACAAAGTCAATTGGCCAACATTGTTTACGCAACGGAATTAGCACATCGATACTCAAACATTACCACTGTATCAGTCCATCCGGGTGTCGTCAAAACGGACCTGGTCGGAAATCTCGGACTCGTTGACAAAGCTTTCGTATACGCAGGAAATTTTGGGAACGTAATCGCTCCGCAAGAAGACGTGCTAAACCATTTATGGGCAGCTACGAGATCAAAGAAGGGAACTATCGAGAATGGTGCCTTTTACATGCCAGCAGGGATTCAGAGCAATTCCAAGCTAGAAAGCACCGCGAAGGATCACAAACTGGCGACGGAGCTGTGGGAATGGACGGAAGAGAGCGCTGGGAGGGCATTGAACGTAATGATAAAGACGTGAAAACATCATACGAGCATATCAGATGTCGTCCTGCGGCGAAACGTCGAAGTTAAGGAAGAATTAATCTACAAGCGCATCAGTAGTGGTAGGGCGATATGAAACTGTACTCCCGGACTTCTATTACTCGTAGCAGATGGCCCATTCCAACAAAGAATTATCCAATCGAAAACCTCCACCATTTCTACTTTTAATATGAATGAATAAATAAGATTCATAAATCCTGAGTACTTAATCTGCAACGACTGTACGTGTTTTTCAAGTGACGATTTGGTTAGTGCTTCAACCCAGATTCCTCCACCCCCATAACTCCAGATTGACATCTACTTCCTTCCCCGCATTTCGGTAACCACCGAAGCACCCCGACATCATTGGACTGTCGTAGCCTCTGGTGCTGTACTGTCCTCGGAAAGCGTCTCCTTCGACTGTTACTGTACTTTAGTACGACTCTACGTACCTTGATAGCTGCAGGCAATCTCCTAGGCGGTTCCAGCAATTCGACTCCATCTCGTGTGATCTCCAAGGCTTTATCTGATTGCGCCTCCTCTCCAGTCTGCCCCCGCCAACCTTTGGTCTCACTCGAAGAAATCAGCAGCATTGGCGCCTTTCACTTCCCACAGATCACCTACACTCGACACTCCCTCTCCAAAGTCGTTGTCCTACCCCTCCTCGGACTTCAAGATCTCGACCAAATTGTCCCACCGATCCCGCTTCTCCGCTACACACCTCATTTCTTTCACTGTCCTTCTCGTTGTTTTAGCGGTCCAATTCCTCCAGCCTTCGCCCTCGATACACGGTTGGCACAGCAGGTCTAGAGGCCCACAGCAAAGCCCCCCTGCTTTCTGCGAGAACTCCGACATCTTCTCCCAACCCCCACCGATCTCTCGGCCGCATAAGATGTCTTTAATAGAAGAGGCTAAGAAGGTGGCTGCAGAGTTCGAGTATCCTGGAGCAGAGGTCAACAAGGGAGTCAGAGAGTTCATTAGGCAAATGGGTGAGTACTAGCTTGGCTTCTGGCTCCAACAACATGTGCTAATTTCAATTGCTGTCCAGATGAGGGTCTGCAAAAATCTGGCACATCCATGAGCCAGATACCAACATATGTCACATCAGTACCCAATGGCACTGAAAAGGTATGTGCCGAGCAACATCCAATGTAGCCATATTACTTATCGTTATAGTAGGGCCTCTACCTAGCAGTCGACTTGGGGGGTACGAATTTTAGGGTCTGCTCCATACAATTAAATGGCGACACAACGTTCTCTCTTACTCAGTCGAAAGTCGCCATACCTCGGGAATTGATGGTTGCCAAGACCTCCAAAGAGCTCTTTTCCTTCTTGGCTAAGCAAATCGAGATATTCCTCAAAACTCACCACAATGACCACTTTGAAGAACATGTCCGAAGGAGGAAAACAATGAGCGAGCCTTCAGGCTACAGAGATGAGAAATTTTTCAGGCTAGGGTTTACATTCAGCTTTCCTGTTCAACAAATTGGGATAAATAGAGGGACCCTCATCCGCTGGACGAAAGGCTTTGACATAGATGAAGCTATAGGACAAGACGTTTGTGAACTTCTCCAGAAAGAGATTGACGCACTCCACCTTCCTGTCACAGTCGCAGCTTTAGTGAACGACACAGTCGGTACTCTGATGGCCCGTTCATACAATTCTCCCGGCAAAACGGGGACACTCCTCGGCGCCATCTTTGGCACCGGTACCAATGGCGCCTACGTGGAGAAGCTCTCCAAAATCACCAAAATGCCGACCGACACTACCTACGACACTTCAACGGGCGACATGATTGTAAATACAGAATGGGGATCATTCGACAACCAGATGAACGTACTCCCTGATACTCCTTACGATAAAGACCTTGACAAAGAAAGCGTAAACCCAGGCATTCAAATGTTCGAGAAACGTGTGTCAGGAATGTTCCTTGGTGAAGTTCTTCGCCGTGCCATCTTGCACTTGACACAACAAAAGCATGTGCAGCTCTTCAAAGACGAGAACTCAGCTACAAATGACATTCACAGCACCACCACAATCGCAGAAGACTCTTCCCTCTACAAGCAATGGGGTATCGACACCTCCTTTCTTAGCATCGCGCACCACGACCACTCCCCTGGCTTCAAAATCACCCGCCAAGCCCTCGACCGGGATCTCGGCGTCAGCGCCGCGTCAGCTGAAGACGCGGAAGCTGTCAAGATCCTCGTCGCCGCCATCGGAAAACGCTCCGCTCGTCTCTCCGCCGTTGCCATCGGCGCGGTTGTGCTCAACAGCGAGGACTTATCGAAAACAGACGACGTCGTGGACATAGGCGTTGACGGCAGTCTAGTGGAGTATTATCCTGGGTTTGAGGACTATATGAGGGAGGCATTTAGGGAGATTGAAGGGATTGGACAGAAGGGCGAAGAGAGGATCAGGATTGGGATCGCGAAGGATGGAAGTGGGGTGGGTGCGGCGCTGATTGCGCTTGTGGCCGGAAGGGAAGGAGCGGTTGCGCCGACAAAGAAATGATGGAGCGACGGATGAACAGGTACATACTGCGACCTTGGGCGGCACTCGTCTTGGAGTATTCACTTGTACATCTTAGGAAACACTCTGTATAAGAAAATGATCCGTCATCGCCCCAGGAGCAGCTACTGCAAAGCGATCAGCGTTAGGGAAGCCAGGACTACCAGCCGAATAGTTCCGGTCTGTACAGCAATTTCATGCAATTCCATGCAATTTTGTTTCGAGTTTCTGCCTTAGTTGTTCTGGGTGACATCGGTTACGCAATTTTGCCAATTCCCTAACGACTTTTCAACTTTTACACCTCCCATTCCACGCAAACAGAGCGCAAAAAGAGTCCCCCCCACCACGCAAGAAATCAACACAGCGCCGACGAACACCAACCCCAAATGCACTTCCTCCGCCAACAGCACCGAACTAGCCCCCCCGGTGCACCGGGTGTTCCGGCACTAAGAGGTCGGATGCCGAGTGTGTTGCCTGCGCTGGTGTCGCTGGAGATGGAGATGGGGACGGGATCTTTGGGGAGGAGGGTGGGGTGTTGGAGGGGGGTGTGGGCTAGCACGAGGAGGAGGTGGAGGATGGCGAGGGGGGAGGGAGGAGGGGAAGGAAGGAGTTGAGCGAAATGTGAGGCAGCATGCGAATGACCTTGGGCAGGGTATTGGGGGTGGCGGTGGGTCCTGAGAGCATGGAGGCGGGGTGAATTTGATGATTTTGGGCGAAGTAATTAGCGCAGGGGGGTGCTAATGTGAGATGTGATGTGAGGTTTTAATGGTATGGTGGGCAAAGCTACCCGGGGGGTGAAGAAATGCGTTTTGGTAAAGATGTGGTGATGGGTTTCGGACTTTGAGTTCTGTGGGTGCGAGTGTGGTGAGGTGATCTCCATCTCTCCCTCGCTGTATACTAACTCGCGGCCCCTGTTCCAGGCATCGCAGCCAATGCTGCAAAATTCTGCAGCGCAAACAGGGATAGCACCCCCTGGTGCAAATACGACGGACAGCGCGATTGCGACGGTTTACGAGGACGGGAACTGGAAAGGCCTGTCTTCATCGGGTATAGTTGGGTTTGAGTAGCTCAAGATCTCCTGGTACTGGCTTTCGAACTCGTCGCTAGTCCTTGTTGCTTTGAACTTGTCGTTGTACTATGTGGCGCCAAGGGCACCTTCTTTGGCAGCTCTGGCAATCCAACACCTTTGATGGATAGTCCAGGTGTCAATGGAAGCTCTCCAACGAAACTTTTTCTGGATTAATTGCCTGGTCGCCTCAGCCGATCGATGAAACCCAAAGCGGGCTTCAAACTGCCTTGCAATGTTATCGAAATTCACTTCCCCGTCAGGGGCCGCGTCTATTACCCACTCGCATTGTTCTGTGCTCCGTTTGAGTGAGTTAGGCGAGGCGCGTCTCTCCTGGCTTCCATTGCACTCCTAAGAGGCTGATCTGGATTAGAAGATTCTTTGATTCTTTTCGTCTGCGGTTCCTGCAATACTGGGTCCTTGACTTCTGCGTGTCATTTTCGTGTTTCAGGTGCCACTTCGCTTGGTGCCGCAGACGTTGAAGGGCGACTTCAACTGTCGTTCAAGATTGAAAAGTTCAAGCTGCTGGGCACGGAGCTTGGATGAGGACAAGTGAAGCAATAACCCCTTGTCTCGCCCAGGGAAGTAGATACTATTTTTATCGAAGATGAGGCATTCATCCTCATCCCTGAGCTGAGGCGTACGCCATACATTCCATGACCAATATGAATGCCCAGGTCGGAATAGCATGCCCTTGCCGGAAGGGTTGAAGACTTCGGGCGGTATAAGGCATCCATGCCACTGGAACTTGTCGTCTTCTACGTAGTCATGGATGTTGGGCCTACTTTGATCCGGAAGCCGCCACGGAGATCTTTGGTTGGTGAACCACGACGGGGGTCTAGCCTGTGATAGGATGGATCGGCGGCAAAGCAAAGGGGTTTTGGTACTCGAGGCCGCTGCATGAGTATCTAGCGTGGTGCTGCTTGACTGTGTCGACGATCCCGACGATCATGTTAATGGCGAAGTCATTTCTCGGTCTGGATCACTTGAAGCGATCTTCTTCCAAGTCCTAGTAATCTTCACGTCTCGCTGGCTTTTTGTACATCGCGTTCTAGACTCTCCCGGCGAGCATCCTCATGCAATATCAAATTTTCTGCAGGCGTTTTGGATCGTATCCCACCCCCCTTCTCCATATCCCCAATTCCACTCCCCCTCCCCCTCCCTCTCCTTACCGCCAAATAATCCCCAACTCCAACCCTCCTCCTCACAACCCTCGCGGCCCCAGGCCTCAACCGCCGATAATACCCCTCCACGACCTCCTTCTCAACCACAAACCCTCTCCTCAGATACCACTCTAGCGCCTCCTCGTTGGCCTCCCACACATGCGCGTAGATCTCCGTGACATGTTTGTGGTGCTGTATGATGGTAGCAATAATGGTGTTAAGGAGGTGCGTTGCAATGCCCAGACCACGGTATGGTGAGAGCACGCCGAGGGTTTGAATGTAGAGATGTTGTTCGGTTTCGTTGGGTGACGGGACGGGTTCGAGGCGGCATTGGATGCCGGCGACGACTAAGGGTGATGGGGGTTCTGGTGTGGTTTTGGGGGGACTTGAAGAATCGGCAGTTGAGGGTTGAGGCGATGATGAGCGTTTCCGCTTCCCGGGACGCGGCTTTTCACGCCATAAGGCTACGTGGGAGAGAGATGAGGATGTTGGGTCGGAGATTGATTCTTTGTAGAATTTGTCGGAGTAGCGAATGGGTAGGAGGAGGGTGGTTACGCGGCGGAAGGAGGGGAGAGTTGCTGGGGTGGTGGGTTTGATAGTGATATTCGGGGATAGAGGATTTCTTGAAAGCTCGGTAGAGTCCTCATCATAAGCAGTTTGGTCGGGTTGTGGAGCTTTGACAGGAGAGGGATTTAAGGCGTAATCGGAAAATGATGAGTGACTTCTAGGAGACCTGGGAAATGGAGAGGTCGGTGCAGCTTTGGTGAGAAGAGAGAGATCCATAGTATGTAGCACTGTGGGCGCTTAGTATGGATCTCTCGGATTGCCTACTTAGCACTCATTAAGCTTTTCGATGGAGATACATAGCGTGGCAAGGCGGGCATAGTTGAACAATCTAATCTTATCTTATCGTGAGAAGATCCTCAGTACTAATGATCCGTATAATCTAATCTGTTGTTTGATGAGCTGATCGTACTTACAGATGGAACATAGTAGGATCTTTGAAATATGTACGTCCGCCTCTCGTATATCGATAACAGATACATCAAAGGAGTTTGTCCGAGTGATCTCAATCCTAAAAAGTGGAGTTTGTATAATACGACTTTCAACGATAGAGAAGTTGCGATGCTGACAATAGATCCAACGTTGAGTGTTACTCAGGTCCCACAACAGCAAGCAGGTCAACAGCCAGCAGCAGAACAATCAATAGCTAGCATTATATGTACAACACTAACCGGCAATATACGTCTCAATAGCAGCTTCAGTTGCCAGCAAGACAATGTCAATAGCCCACTATATGTATATATGAATAACACGAGATACATCCACTGATAGCTAACAACAATAATATCAACGGGCCATGCTATTGTCTTGCATGGATCTAATACTGCCCTCAATGGCGTACTATATAGCCATGTAAACACTTCCTCTCTTCTTAAGTTCTCCATTGTTCCCTGCGACTATTTCGTATTCCCATCGTTCATAGCAAGAAGTTTCCTTTCGCCAAACATTTCGTATCCACATATATTCTCCTCTCTTCCGTTATAAAGAAAGGCTTTACTTTCAAGAACAAAATGGACAACAAGGAGACCTCGACTACCGGGCTGGCCCCGCAGAAAGCTGACAGTGCGTCGAGGGAAAAGACGATGACTGCGATAGTGGGTATTCCAAGACACTCCATGGCTGTGCCTTGTCGCTATACTGACATAGAACTTAGGCGACGGAGATCTTCGAAGACCTTTTGTTTAACATAATTAGCGACGTCGTCATGGCAGCACACAAGGAGGAGAAGATGGCGCGTATGGAGACTGCAGAGATCTTGGCCTTTAAAGCTAGCAAAGAGCAGCTGAACGACGACAAGAAGAATATTGACGAGTCTGACGAGATGCCACCGCCCACAACAACGGACTTGGAGAGTGGAGAGCTATTAATTAAAGGGAATCCCCTCAAAACTATTAAAGAAAACCTCTGCCCTCGCTGCCATCTCCCCTCTCGGGACCCTTTGGTCAACGATGAAACCCAAGAAAAACGATACTGCGTGAAATCGACGTACACCTCTTTACCAGGCCACGACATATACGGTCGATCTCTCACCAAAGCTCCATCTAAAAATCCTCGAAAGGCATCTAAGGCCAGCCTCACTGATACTCAGCAACCGAAAGCAATGTCTCTCCCACCAGTACCCAACTCCGAATGCCCCAATTGCTCACAAAAGCTTACGGTGAGCCAAATGGCGAGGCATTTAGACAGATGCATGAGGTCCTCAAATCGGCAGGGAGGTCAGAGCGCAAGAACGAGGGGTGGAGACAAGTCGAAAAGTCCTGCAGCGACGACCACCAACCCGGTGAAAGCCAGCAAGAGGGTGCCTAGTAGCTCCAAGAAGGCCGCTCCAAAGAAGACAGCGGCCGCGGATACGAAATCAATTAAGAACGCGGCCAGTGCAGGCAAGGGCCTTAAGGGAGGGGCACCTGAGGGCACGAAGAGGAAGGAGATGGAGGAGGACCAGGACGACGAAGAGTATGAAGAGCCTGGACCTCGGGCGAAGAGAAGTAGGAAGCTGGTGCAAAAGAAGAATCTCGGCTGACATAAGACGGCGTGCGTCATCACTTCATATGAGAGCAAGTAGCGGGAGGATCTATCGAAATAATCTAGATCCCCTCTCAAGGGAATGTTACAAATGTACTCACCGGGTCTCTACCCCGGCCAGAACTCGGACTTTGTTTGGCCAAAATGGCTATGGGGAGTCTTGAGCATAGGAAAGAGTAATGATATCTTGGATTTGGGGAGTGTTGTTTGCAGAATCTGCAGGTCTCCATATATAGGCTTCATGCTTATGCATGGAAGGTTTGATCAGCGTCTGAAGTTTTCTATCAGTACTCTTCGTTACTAGGCTAGATAAGTACTCGGAAATACACCTCTCCCGTATTGATCAACAAATTCACGGGAGACTGGTTTTGACAGGTTATGAGCCCGGTTGTTTCGAATGAGATATAGGCCCAAGATTCGGCCTTTGATTTAACGGTGTCGATAGATCAATCCACACAAACGGGCGGTCGTGACCCTCGTTCACTACAAACTTCACAATCTCATTCTCATCACTTATATTAGTGATATGCCGATACTTTTACCAACACATCTGATAACTATACTATATATTTCTTACCTTGACAAACAATTCTGATTTCTTCCAACTACCATCATCAAGTATCACCACGCGATTCCTCCATCAATCAGATCCAGAACGGCTCGCATAACCCATACGAACAAAACCAATATTGCTCTTCGTAGGTATATCGCTAGAGTGTTTGATATCCAGTTTATATCTTCGCGAACCGAAACAAGCTCAGCCAAGTCTTAGGATACACTGCTACAGATCCCTTAGAGCACCATAATGTCGGCAGAGAAACGCCAAGAGAACCGTCCTTGTCCTCATTTCTTAAGCTTGCCTCGGGAGCTACGAGATCACATTTACCGCGAGCTTCTCCTGGAGGATTTAGTGTGGGACGAACCGCAAGACAGATATATCCTCCAGCCTGCCATCCTGCGCGTCAACAAGCAGGTCAATGAGGAGGCTTCTCGTATATTGTATGACGAGAATTGCTGGGTCTTGTTCAAGATAGACTGCAACAAGGACTTTGTCGGCATATTGAAGAAGGACCACTGCCGTTCAGTGTCGTCAAACTCTCTCGAGGTATTCCCGCAACAGGCTTTTTTAAAAGTCGAAGTGAGAGAATTGTGGTTCGTTAGGGAGCCGGTAAATTATTTCTTGACAACAGTTGAAGGTTTGCGAGGGACTTGCAAGAACTTCACATCCGCCTTATCGTTTCATCCGCTCGACATAAAGCTATATTTTAACCTTTCAAGGAAACGGCGAGAAATGCTGCTGGATTCTGCTTTAGATGCGTTCCATGAAGCACGTGGGATCCACCACGCAGCTGTATTCGGCACCGAACCAGTCTCAAAAGGAAACGAGCTTGCAGGATTTATGATGACCAGAATCAAGAATCTTGACGAGCTTTCCATTAGAGCCAATGTGTATGAAACTCGTGGTAAGCAGATGCTTGAGGCGAATAATATTCGTGAAGCTTTGCACGAGTATATCTTGGGGCGCAGATACGCAGAATGGGTAGGGCATTATTTTGAGCTAATCCTCGAAGATGAAATCATTCAATTCGTTGGTGGAAGTTCATGGTCTCCGTTCATGCAAGCATCGGAATTTAGCTATGCTACTATCTTATGTCTGATAAAGTCTGGTCGAACAGCAGAGGCTATCATGACGCTCGAAGGTCACAGCCATTCGGATTCCAGGAAATCGAAGAAACATTTCCTACGAGGTATTGCCTTCATATGTGACGGGATCAGAATCGAGGCTATTTACGAATTCATCTTGGCTTTGCGATGGAGCGGTCGAGCCGGAGGTACGAAAGTCGAGATCGACGCCCTGGAAGCACATTTAGAAGAAGACCCAAACCCCCAAATGAACATCATATTCTATTACAGGGGTATTCAGGTAATCTTCCAGCGCCAGTTTTCCATCGTGGCTGGTCAGCAGGGTTCTGCCAAAATAGGAGGGATCAACTTCTTGACCCTCTTCGTCAGTCACGCATGGCATGAGCTTCGAGAGGCCGAGGCCGTAAGCGTGTCATAAGTCCTCGCTGCTCAACATGCCTCGCTATTTGAGGCTCAACGCTCAAACCTGTATTTTGGCCAACGATCTTGACCCTTCGGTTCCTGACCCGTCTTCGTTGTCGGTATCTGGAAACGTGTGGCTGACACTCGATGACCAGATGGCAATGTTATGGTTTCCATGGTATCAAGGCCTGGAACAGCGGGCATGTTGTGCAGGTCCCAAAACGCCATATCTTGTGTTTGTGAATGGAATTTAATGGTATAAGCTGGTACACCCTTTCTTAGTTCTACGAGTATACGAAGGTATCAAATCTTCAAATAATTTCTAAAATAAGTCAGCTCTGAGGTGTTCGATGTTAGAAAATGTGATATTACTTAGTTACTTCCCTTCGCTACGCTATACCGCTTGATTAACCACACAAGCAAACGCGAGCATTTTGTGTGCAGGTGAGAGCGCATCCGACTTCGCATGGTTGCGTCGCCGTTTCGCGAGGTCTTCTCACACTTTCCTCTTAGCACCTGAAAAGCATAATCGACTTGACGGTATTGATCCGTAACTCCCAGAGCTATTTAAGCATGGCTCTTAATATCTTCTCCAGGCTCATCGCCTCGTCCGCGCAAAATTCGATATCATTCTCCCTCCCCATCTCGTGAATGCGTAGAAGCAAAGGCCGCGATTTCGAATCATGAAAGCGCTCCATATCTGTCTTCCACGACCCATCTTCGAGGAAGAATTCGCCCCTCGCTTGCCACGACTCCCACCACTACTAAGGTAGGAGACCCAGAGAACTGACCATCTCCGCGATGATATCATCTTTGTCAGGCATGAAACCCTCGAAGAGTGGTCGCTCGCCAAGAATCTCGTAAAGGGTGCAACCCAGAGACCACACCTCGGCTGACTTTCCGATTAAGTCCTTTGCAAAGGTAGTTTCGGGAGGTAGGAATAAGACAGGAGTCTGGATCTCCTCTCGGGTTTCAGTATCGCTAAGCCAAGCCTCGCCAAAGTCAGATGTAATGATGCGCGGATCGCTAATCTCGTCGCTGGGGGTTACTAATTGGGTAGGCATCACGGAATAGGAGGGGACCTTAGGACCAGTGGGAATACCGTCCGTTCTTTCTATAATGGTTTTTGGAGTTTCCCCGAAGCCTTGATAGATCTTGCCGATGGATAAGGAGTCTATGGGCGGCAAGCGGGAAAGTATGTTCCTGATATGTAGATCTCATCGATACCTTAGCGTAAGCTTTGGCAGAATCTATTGGCGTCACTCACCACCATGCACCACATCACAGGAATGTATGTCTTGCAATTCCAATACGGCTTGTGTAGCGACTGCTCACGCAATTCATATGGGGAACATCCAATTAGTGCTTGCCTCTTTTGAAGCTGCTACATTGCATCTAGCAGATTCGCTCACTAGACACAAATGACGGCCGTTTGGACCGTCGATGCAGAACTCATCGAGTATGGGACTGACATAGCTTTTTCCCGTATGATTTGGTTGGGAATTACTAGATGTCGGAGGATTTGGGTTTCTGAACTAGTATTCGAAGCATCTGCTACAACGATTTTCACCGCAACGTAGCGATTCATATGCTGATCTTTCGCAAGCCAAACAGTAGAGTAAGTACCAAATCCAGGTTTATGCACAATCCGATATCGGCCATCTGAATACTCATCTTGGAGATATACCGGATGGTAGCCTCCCACATGGTATCCCTCAAGGTCTTCCACATCCTCCTGCCACTGGTATGTCAAGCCACCTGGCGATCTTGGGAGCGGCCAATGACGAACAAGACATCACGAAATTTGAGAAAGCTTGAAATGGACGAGGGATCTACCACGAGATTTCAGACAGGGCTCCGCCTTCTGTGCATCATAGGAGGACTCATAGTTTGCAACCCAAAATACGGACAGCAGCTAAATAAGTGTACCCGCGTACAGCCACGCCATCTTCTACGAATAGGCGCTGCGAAAAGGTCTTGCATGCCTCCCCCCACGGTGCCTGGCCAGCACACAGCTGTGAGGCCTTAGTCTACGATATCCGCAGGACATGTAGTGGACAATTTGTTGGCCTAGCGTGGAAGACGGGCACATGCGTGCCAACCGAATGATTGAAGTTGTTCAATTAGATGCTGCGCCTCGGCAGACTTTCACTTTACAGCCGCGCAAGTAGGCGCCAGAGGCGCCGCTGTCCATCTCCTATTTGGAGTCTTGTTTGTTTCCTGCGCTGCCCTCCTCATTTCTTGAACCAACACGAAATCGCCACTCATTCTTCCCTTCAAATTCGCTAACACAGCGTTAAAGTCGCACTTCTGAAGTAGCTTTCATATTGTCATTCACGCAATTCCGCAATGGAGCCTAGCATGGAAATTTTGGGACGCATAGCATACCATTTCAGTCTCATCCAGCCAGTCATACCGACTTATCTACATCTGATAGTATCTGCCCTTCTCCCTATCTATGCTGGTGCTCATGCGTCGCTATCGCGTCCCTCATCAGCCGCGAAACCTTCCAGGCGCGGGGAACATGTAGAAGACGACAGCGGAGATGATGAAACCGAAGAAAGCCAACAAAAGATGGAGGGCCTCTCCCCCGGGGATGCCATCATGTTTCCTCTCCTTGCTGGATGTACTCTTACTGGGCTCTACTTCATCATCAAATGGCTGCAGGACCCGGCTCTACTCAATAAGATACTGAATTGGTATTTCTCCGTTTTTGGTATTCTTTCTGTAGCTAGGCTGCTCACTGATGGTATGGGAGTTTTACATTCGTACGCATTCCCCGATAGGTATATGTGGGACGGTCGAATGTGGGAGGTGCGACCGCAATTGAGGAAAGTAGTGAGCTTGCCTGACAGATCAGCTCAAATCTCGAGTCCTCTTCCAGGACTGTTTTCAAGGTTGCCGCTACCAGCGAGATTGTATCATATTCTCTGGACGCTACGAGATTTCCCATCTCAGAAAATAAATATCCGTGTCTACCTTCGCAAGCAAGGCTACTTGCGCTTCCGCCTCGGCCCACAAGGGGCTTTCGGTCTCAGCATCGCTTGCGCCGTTGTTCTTTATTACAACCTTGTCAAAAAGACATGGTGGCTGACCAATATCTTGGGTTTTGGCTTCGCATACAGTACTCTTCAACTCATGTCCCCCACCACGTTTTGGACCGGCACACTGATTTTAAGCTCTTTGTTCTTCTACGACATTTACTTCGTTTTCTTCACTCCATTGATGGTTACGGTAGCTACAAAACTCGAGATTCCGGCAAAATTGCTGTTTCCGAGACCGCCAGGGCCGGATGAGGATCCGGGGAAGCAGGCGTTGTCGATGCTAGGCCTTGGAGATGTGGTTTTGCCGGGCATTATGATTGGGTTGGCTTTAAGGTTCGATCTCTACCTGTTCTACTTGCGAAAACAGAAGCGCAAATCTGCATTGAAAGGCACTGGTAAGCTCGCAGAGCTTGATATAGCCGATTTGCCAGGATCTGAGATTATTAAAGCCAAATGGCAGCCCGCTACAGGTAGCTGGGGCGAGCGGTTCTGGGTCGGTCAACTAAAGAGCAATACCCAAACACAGCAGCACGGCGGTGGCTTTCCAAAGACGTACTTCAATTCCAGTCTCGTCGGCTATGTCATAGGCATGCTATGCACACTTAGCGTCATGCACGTTTACGGCCACGCTCAGCCCGCTCTTCTCTACCTTGTTCCTGGCGTATTGGGTTCGTTGTGGGGTACATCTTTCATCAGGGGCGATTTGAAGACGATGTGGGAATTTTCGGAGGCCGAAGATGAGGAGTCGGCGGAGGACAAGAAGGAAAAAGAGGTTGAGAGGGGTAGTCCCTTCTCACTTCTCAAGAAACAGAAGACTCTCGATAACATAGTCGAAGAAGGTAAAGAAGGCAACGGAAGCACAAGAGCAGATGAGACTAAGAACAAGGGAGAGGAGAAGGAACGTAAAGAGAGTACCTCGCACCGCAATCGTACAAACGAGCTCTTCTCGTTCTCCATCGCCCTTCCCCAAACTTCCTTTAAGGAAAAGCCACTCGAAAACCCAGAAGCCTCCGTAGACCAATCTTCTCCCCAATCAGAAAAGGGCAACAAAACATCCATCCCCAAGTCGCCATCGCTAGAACACGAGCTCCGGCAGGCTTCTGAGAGTATACTGGATGAGGACAGCGAGGCCAGCAGTGGGGAGTTGAGACGAAGGGGAGTGGCTGGTGAGGGGCCGGGGCGGGCGGAGAAGAGGAGGAAGGTGTGAGTAGTAACTTATGGTAGAGGTGTTTCGTAAAGTAAAGTCAGTTGGAAACACGGGGCTGCAATATTCACACGGCGTGTACGGAGGTAGGAGGATTTTCAATAGATCCGCAGGAAACATGGCGGTGTATGGGGAACCTGGAAAAGCTGTAGTGCTGGGATCGAGATTGGGCTCTGGGATTTTCTCATGTAATTGAATAAATGAGGGAAGGCAAAATGTTCAAATATAATTCGACGAGTTCAAGTTGCACGTCAAGGCAGGAATAGCACCAGAAGGTGATATACCTCACACTTGAAATGCTTTAGCTATATTGTAGAGAGCGATGCGACCACTGTCCCCTGAGCTATGCTGAGAATCTGAACCTCAACTATCCAATCACGAGCATGCGTGCCACCACAACGCTTTCGGCGAGGACCCTGGGACTCGTGGCCTCTGTGATAGAAGTCCTTACTACTTGCTAAGAGCTCCAGTCAACGCACTTAATTCAAGATACGATAGCCGCCCATCCCTCTTACATTGTATCGAAGTGGTGCTGAGGCCTCGCTACCATGCAATGTGAGCGGGCGTTCGGTACGAGTCCAGAAGCTGTACCAGGACTGCGGGGAGTATAGAGTTTATTAACATTCTCTCATGTCTTGATCGATTTGAGCGGAGGCATGCCCAACTTCTCCATTTTGATCCTGACACGCTCTTCTGTCTCAGCCTTTATTCTTGCTTTCTCAGACATCTCCTCGTTACTCCCAGACTGCTTCTTCGGCGCCCCACCGCGATTAGACAGCACCTCGCTCCAATCCTTCCACCTCTCCTGCGCCATCTCTACTAGTTGCCTTATGTCTTTTACCCCCACCCCAAACCCTCCAGTCTTTTCAATAGCCACGACATCCCATACCAGGTTCTGTATTTGTTTTTGAACGACGATAGTAATTGTCTCCTCGCAAATGCTCTCCTCAAACGCGTCTGGATCTGCTAATATCCACTTCGCTCCCGCCTTGCCAACTGCGAATACAGCGAAGGACGCCGCAACCGGCACTCTACTCAGGGTCAGCGGCTTTGACATAGAAGCGTCATCGTCGCACAGAACCATATCCTTATCGGCATCCCACCACGCCTTCGGCAATCGAACATCTTGCACCGCTGCGAGCATAGCGCCCCATGCAGCATCGAAAGGGTTTCCATCAAGGGAGATGAAGAGAATATCGATGTAAAGGGTCCAGAAAGCTTTAACAGACGACTTTGTATCCTCCTCATCGACATCGTCTTCCTCCATCTTGTCTGGGGGATTTATCTTTGGCGGATGGTACCAAATCCTCAATTCGTCCAGATCCACTAACCGCGAGGTATGCATCAGTGTCAACAGCCTCTGGCTCAATGTCTGCGCCAAGGTTGAAGGCGGGCCACCAGGCATATGCGCCGGCGAGCACCCAGTCGCAAGCTCCAGATTCGGCACCAGTAGATTTAGACTAGCCATTTCGGCGCTGTCCTCCCTCAACTTCCTCCTCTTAGTTGCATGCTTGTCCCCCTCGTTCCCATTCGTAGACTCCTGGACCGATCGCCGTGGAGGCTGATAACCTGCGACATCTTTCGCGAGTAGTATCTCAGCACGAACACCACATACAGCAGCGGTATCACCAATGCGGACGACCGCGCTGCCATTGGCGTGAGTAAGAGAGCCAGTGTGTACGGTCGGCCGACGCGATTGTGAGGGCGTGCGATGAGAGGGACGGGTCGGGCCTGCAGGAGACGTGAGGTGGGCGTGGAGGAAGGCGTGAGGGGAGAGTTTGGCGAAAGTAAGGGCGGGGAAAGAGAGGGGTTGGGGGGTAGTAGATGCGGTCGGCGATGGATTTATGGCCATGTTGACAATGCAAGGTTGAATCACTGTAGAGCGATGGGTGAAGCCTTCTTCAGTCCGGTTAATGGTATAGACAAAGGATATATAAATCAAGTGGAAGTTTGATGCGCGCTTATGGATATAGGGTAGAGTAGCCGCGATTCTGATAGAGCTCGGCGAACTGGGTTTGCAGTAGAAAAGTTTTGCATGAGCATCAGCCAACAAGCATGGCCACAAATGTAGCAATCGACACCACTATGGTCAGTCAAGTCCGTCGTAGTCCCATTTCAGATACTAGCTGACAACTCGCAGGGTTCCATGGTGGTAGAGCTATACAACGACCATGCACCCAAGGTAAATTCTCCTTCTCTATTTAGCTCTACGATTCGTTTTGATTGTTTTCCAGACATGCAAAAACTTTGCTGAGCTCGCCCGCCGCGGTTACTATAACAACGTTCTCTTCCACCGCATAATCCCCAACTTCATGCTCCAGACCGGCGACCCTACAGGCACCGGACGGGGTGGAACATCCATCTACGGCGAGAAATTCGAAGATGAGATCGACCCTTCTCTTAAACACACTGGTGCAGGTGTTTTGAGCATGGCGAATAGTGGACCAAATACCAACGGTAGTCAGTTCTTGTTCGTGATGTCCGTCTGGTATTGAATGGCTCGCGGCACTGATATAGTAATAGTATTACCCTCGCGCCGACGCCATGGCTGGATGGGAAGCACACGATTTTCGGGAGGGTGAAGAGTGGGTTGAGGGTTGTGCAAAGAATGGGGCTGGTGAAGACGGGAGCGGAGGATAGACCAGTAGATCAAGTGAAGATATTGAAGGCGAGGGTTGTTGAAGAAGGGCAAGAAGATGTCTGAGTTATGCGCCTATCGTTTTGGCATATGTCTCGGCGAAACTACTCGTGGAATAGAGGGGGAAATGCATGGGGACACTAATGGCTGGATTGGACTTGAACTTAGTCCATTGAGAGGGGATTGCAACGGTACGACACGGTATGGCGTACAAAATCCATGGAGGATTCACCATTGCCAATATCCGTCAGTCAACCAACGAACAGGGGTCCAACTGCCACGCATATGTCATTCTGGCTGTTTTCCCGTTTATAGGAGAGGTAAGTAGTAAATGTCATATTTAACGCTTTTTCCCACTAACGAGTAGCCCAGTGAGTTCATTAGCAAAGTACAAGCAATGGCATTGGAACGGAACTGCTCTGCTATCTTGGGACAGTCGATATATGTAGCAAAGCAGGCTTTGTCTTATTGGGCTTTTGAAAGCAAATGGTATGCGTGGGCAGCATTTATCCATTGTGTCTTTAATAAAGCCGAAATTAGAACGATCGGATTGCTCTAGATAGTACGGTGCACTTGCGGTGTTCGTTCATTTTTCTTGGAAACTATCCGTACCTCAGTCGTTGTTCCAGCATCGAACGTATTATTCATCTAAACATACAAGAAGAAAATCAAGACTTCGCCTGTAAGGTTCTTTCCATTTTCGAGCTCTTAGGCGAAAATTTTCAAGCAGTCTTTGCGGTGTTTCTGTACCATCACAAAACGAACCGCTTCTTTCAGGCAAAATCCAGAGCAGCAGATACAGGATGGCATTGGTCATTCTCACACATTCATACCCTGAAAGCCAATGAAGGCTCAGGAAGCATTTATCTTCTCAACATAGTAGGCATGAGATAGTATGTGAATGTGGTTGTAGTGAAGGCCGTGCAACATCGAAAATCTAAACTTGCACTTGACTTGACTTAGTCACCCGGCTCCACTAGGCACCAGAGGTACCTAACCGAGATTTTTTGTTAATTACCACACTACCTACTTCCGTACTGTCCAAACGTTTCCCCAAAAACCATGGAGTCAATTAGCGAAACAATATGGGATGTGGTGCTTTCGGGCACTGGAATCTCACAATCTCTTCTAGCACTGTAAGGCTCTCTGGCCAGCTTCAGAGACAAAGCGTAGAAGCTAGACGTTTCTGACTGACGTAGCAATGAGAAAGCGCCCTTTCAAGGTCTGGGAAGAAAGTGTTGCATGTCGACAAAAACGACTACTACGGAGGCGCAGAAGCAGCTCTTAGCTTGCAAGAGGTAGAGGCATGGGTTGACTCCGTTAGACTTGGTAAAGTTGGCATTGTATCTTAATTTGCATCTAGCTAACAGCCTCAAAGCATCGCTCCCGTCAGCTTCGCACTCTTCGCCTTTCACGAATGCTACGATCTCACACAAGCCTGACCATGGCTCTGAGTCCAGATTAGGTTTCTCTCGCGCATATAGCTTATCGCTATCGCCGCAACTGATCTACACTCGCTCAAACCTACTACCGGCACTTATCTCTTCAAAGGTCTACCAACAATTGGAATTTCTTGCTGTCGGTAGTTGGTGGATATACGATGGACATTCTGGAAAGGGAATTGGGCAGGATGATAACGTGTCTGGTTCAAACTCAGGGGATCCTCCAAGCAGACTACAACGAATCCCAGGAGGTCGGGAGGATGTGTTTGGAGATACTAGCATTGATCTCAGATCTACAAGAGCGCTGATGAGATTCCTTAAGCTGGCTGCAGACGTCGAATCCCATCCAGCAATATTGGAGCAATGGGGGGAAAAGCCTTTTCCAGAGTTCTTGACAGCTCATGTTAAGATACCAACGCCATTACAACCGCCACTATTAGCTTTGACTTTGTCTCCGGACCAACCAGCAGTGACGACGACATCATATGCCCTTCCTCGGATACACAGACATCTTACTTCGATAGGAGTGTTTGGACCAGGCTTTGGCTCAGTCATGCCGAGGTGGGGCGGGCTAGCCGAAGTAGCCCAAGTGGCTTGTCGTGCTCTAGCTGTTGGTGGCGGCGTTTATGTGCTTAACAATGGAGTCGAGAGTATCAGAGACACACGTCAACAATTTTTGGATAACGAAACATCAAGTCCTGACGACACGGCGCCTCCCTTACGAGTACGCCTTGATGACGGAGAGGAGATCTGGACTCATTGGATCGTGGGTAATCTTTGTGATTTGCCTTCGGAGAATCGATCATCCCCGGATCACACCTCTGTACAGACAGCCCATACCATAAGCATTGTGTCGTCGCCACTTTCCTCCCTATTCCCCCTTCCAAGTGAAGGATCGCCTCCACCCGCTGGTGCCCTGGTCGTCTATCCCACTGCATCTCTTAGTGCTGACAAACGGCCGCCGGTATATCTCATGGTGCACTCGAGTGATACTGGGGAATGTCCCGCCGGCCAATGTGAGTCTCAACTAATTTCTTTGACCATACTTGCTGCCTGCCAGGTTTTTGCATTCATGATGATCCAACAACGAATACTTATCTACATTGTCTGCAATATCCATTGAAGATAACATACCTCTGACAGTCTGATATGTGCACCTTCCGCCTTATGTCCCTTCCGCGCTCGCTATCATTTTAAAGGACCTAGCTAACGACCGAAATCAAATGACCCAGGTGTTATTTATGCGTCAATCAGCCACACGTCCCCAGCAAAAGCTTTTCCCTTACTCAATATGGCCGTCAAAAACCTCCTTTCAGTTGTACTCGAAGACCCTAAACCAGATGTCCTCTGGGGCACTCACTATACCCAGGAACACGCAATCTCAGAACATCCGAGTAAAGATATGATAAGCGACCTAGATGATCTAGCAAGTAGTACTTTGCCCAATAGGATCCTGCAGCTACCAGATCTCCCACCTGGTTTGGTATTGGAAGACGACCTGCTTCAAACTGTAAGGGATGCGTGGGAGAAGATCACTGGTGGGGACGGGGAATTCATGCAATTTACGGAGCGACAAGGGCTCGGCGATGAGGATGAGGACTTGTAGTTGACGGCCAAGAACTACGGACGTATGAGCTATGAGTTATGGAGTCATGTGTTCGGGTTGTGTATGCTAATTCCTACAGTTAACGCATAGTGTGAAGAATGATTGAACAGTCGATCGGAGCTTGAGAAGACGGACGATATCGTGTCATCATGTCCACGCTTGTTTGCATACCATCAATACCAACGACGCATGCCTATTGGCGTAGTAGTTTATCGTCCAGACGGGTTATGATCGTAAGACCGTTAGGTGCTGCTATAAGAGAAGTGATTAGTACATTAGACCAAATCATCGTTATTAACAACAACCTAGAAACCTTGGCTAGTTCACACCTTTCTCATATCTCATATCTAAACCTACATTCGGTTTTTACATAGTCATAGTCTCTAATCTCTCAATATGTTAAGTCATTTTCAATTAATTTGAAAACTTGACAACTTCTTACAGCAAAATCTCGCTACAGCCCTGAAGCAGGCTAGAGATCAGGAGATCGGGCACATGCAGCCAACCCTAGATACTTTACAGGTGTAGAACCGTGGCTGCTTTTGGTTGCGGAATTGATCCCGTTTGAGCGCTTCCGAACCTCCTGAAGCCGCCTTTGGTTTATCGTTTATCTTTTTGCTGGGGTTTGATGCTGGCCATTGAACTGTATTTGATCCTGCAATAGTGGATTGTCTGAGCCATCCAGAATGCTCATCGACGACGTGAAGACAGGCAGAGATAATACTAAGGTGGTATTTATCGCGTGTTCGGTGATAGTAGCCGGCCAAGGGTCGCTTGGTTTGGGTGCCGGGCGTTGCCTAATGAAGATATCTGATCTCAGACTGCTTGCCATTGGTATAGCTGGTATATACGAGATGAAGAGACGAGAATCAGTTTGTGAATAGCAAGGTTCAGACCTCTCGATGCGGTTTTGCGTTCAGGTTCTGTTGGTTCCGAAAACGTAGGTACTCTGCCGCAAGGCTAACAAAGAATCTTGCTTGAGACCAAGGGTGGCAACGTCTGTGTCATGGAAAATACGAAAGCATTTGATGCAATTCGGCTGGTGTCTGTCTAGCCATCACCCGTCTACTCTTTGTATGCTTCTTTGCGGCTAGTAGTGCGTCCCGGTGGTGTAAAAGCACCTATTTACCTCTTTTGATTTTGACCTTTCCATTCTCAGCCTGAGAAAGCCTCTTCCGTACTCTCGAAACTTTCTACAGCTGAGGTTGCAATTTTTTTTTTATCATGCCTACCGATCTTCGTAACCCACGCCATTTCCCTCCCTTTAGCGCCTGTCCTGACGAGAATGACATGGACCTCGACTACTACCACTCCGTGGGCGGATATATGTATCATCCGACGCGCCACTGGTGCCTATTGGCCGAAATTACACACGTCGTACACTTTTTGCGGCTGCGTCTTCTGGTCAAGGACCATAGTGGTGGGACATTTCCAGTTGCGTTCTACCTTGAAGATGGGACTCCAGACTTAAGCAAGTATCGAGTGGGCGATACCGTCGCCATATTGTACGCACATCAACATGGCTTTCTGGACATGACGGTTGGTATTAGGCAGGAGGAGAGCAGTGCCTGTCAAGTAAGTATCAAGGCCATAGAGTCTTGGGCGTGTGCTGAATTATAAGGTAGTACGCCTCCCTCTAGCCGGTCTACTCGCATTGAGTGACCGCGTCAAGGCGCAGGCGGTATTGGTGGATGGTAAGAGGGCATGCCATGCTTGCGGGAAGCGTGAGAATAGGATATCAAAGTGTGGCAGATGCGGCTTCTTCTGGTATTGTGGAGAGGTATGTCATTACTCACCGCGGAAGGCGATTTAGTTTTAACGGTTCTATCGCAGGCTTGTCAGCAGACTGGCTGGAAGGAAAGGGGGCATAAGGAAGATTGCAAGGTGTTGAAGGAGTGCAAGGGATTCTTCGAGCGAGATTGGACCAGGTTCGATGGCTTCTTCAAGTTTCCTTTGTAGCTCAATGCTCTCCTAGTGTAGCTGCGAGGGAGATTGTTGAAGACACCCTCCAACGATCCTAATACTTCCAACTCCACCAATACACGACGTAGAAGTACAAGCAAGGTAATGTCTGATCGCCAGGCACTCTCAAAGCGTGGAGGGATTGTTCATTCAAAAGCTGTGGTTTGATTCACTATTGTCGGACCTTTGCCTTCGAATGATACTCAGACAAATAGTCTTCTGTGCAGGAGAATCGTTACACATATCTTTGGGACCGGTCATCGAACCCTGCATGTCTTAAGAGAGCTCAAGCGAAGCGACAATATTGCTACCTTTCCTTGACTTAAGTGATCGTATCCTGGTAAGGACTTCTTAATTGCCCTTTGAAGGCTTTTCTTTCGAGGCCTTTTCTCTCACTGATGTTTTCCGTCTCGAATCTTTCGGCCAACGTCTGATTACCACTATCAGTCTTAGCCATTCCCTATACTTTGTAGGTCATTCTTACCACCGAAAAAAAAAGGCTATCACTGCGGCTACACCAATAGCGATGCCGGCCTTTCTACCTACTGTCCGACCTGCGAAAAGTCTTCAGCGTCGGACCTTCTATGAAGGTGCTTCAGCTAAGATCTTACTGGTGGCGAAGGAAGTGGACGGGAATTCCCCCATGTAGGATTTGTTGAAGTTGTTGGAGTGTCCGATGCATTATTGCTTGTAGTACTCGGAATAGATTCTAAGCGTGTCGGATTCGCTACTAAAGTCATGCTTGAAATGATCGTCGGTATTGTTAGCCATCTAATAGCCGTATCGATGCCGGATGTGCTGTCTGGAGTGGACTATGTAAAAATTGGCTCATGGTCTACAATCTGAATCGGAGAGAAGCTGAGACGGTGTTATTCAGCTAGACCTATTGAGTGAGGGAAAACGGAGGATTCATGTGTGACTTTATCTACGGCACCGCTTCTGGAGTTGTGGGCCGTAATGCTGTGAGGGACACCACAGAGGCATTGGGAGAAAACCTCCGGGGCTCGTAGGTTTTGGGAGCATTGTAATCCTTGACAGAATGGTGTCTAAATCATTACGTCCACATCGTTGCCATTGCTGGAAAAAGATCGCCGAAGTAGAGAAAGAATGAATAAGAATTTCCAACTGGCTTGGTAAAGAAGGTGACCCCGGCGCAGGATCCGTCTTCCGGGCCCATCGGATTTTTTTCCTCCATCAGAAGCGTAGAAAGTGATCAAAGTAAGTCAGCTGGCGAAGGCGGCCATTAAATACATAGACAGAAGGTTGCCCAAGCCTTGATCCGGTGGATCTGTAAGTAATTCGAACTGGACTAGCTATGTAATAAAACGAACATACCGTCGCCGCCCTATGCCTTGAACCCAACCAATGAAAATAGCTGACAATCTACGACACCCTGGCTCCATTACCGGGAACGTGTCTGATCACTTCTTCTCTGATATCAGCCTGAGTAGGCCCACGATTTCTTTCTCTATTTGCACCGCTGCCCGAGATGTATTGCATTGGAGGTCTGACCCGAGGTGCCCGGAGTAGACTGTGATATCAAGCGGCTGTATTACCTGACAACATAACCTAAATTGTGGCGCCTTGCACGGTAATCTACCGAAATGCAAATTTATGATTTCTGTAGTTTAATATGTATGCGTTCGAGCTGGATTGTGTCAACCTGGAATCCGTAGTATGACGGCGATTTGCGAGCAATTGGTAGGCTGTAGCCGTCAATTTGGGCCATGGTTACATTTCTGGATATCTCATTAGTATGAATTACACATTATTGAGGAGTGGCAAACCACGGCTCTTTCTTTCTTCAATTTCAGCCCAAAAACTTTGCCACTGTGCAAGGAATTGTTACCGCTCCTTCTACTTCTCTTCTTCAATTTCCGCTTCTGGCTTCTTTGATTCGGTCTCGTTTGCTGGCTTGGATTTGGTTCCTTCACCATCCTTAGTCTTTTTTCCCTCTTCCTTAACTTTCCCAGACTGTCCAGTATTAGACTGCCTTCGTTGTTCCCTCTTTGTTTCGGCACTCCTCTCAGCGTCTGAAACAAAACTTTGGGGAACTGGCAATTGTCAGACGTGCTTTTTGCCGTCTAATCTTCGTAAAGTCGTGAAAGAATGCTCAAGTGGGAATACCAGGGTAAGAGAAAGAAGAGAGGGACTTACGAATATCGAAGTCACGCTCTGAGGCATATGCGCGCCTCGAGGCGACAGGACACCAGCCTGGCATGTTTTGCGGTAGAGGTTGAATCGAGTGTGACCCCGTTTATCTGGTAGATTTTGATGGATGATGAAGACCGGTTATCGCAGGATGGAGGGCAGAGTATTAAGATACAAAGGCAACTCACAAGAGGATTAATGAGATTATGAATAGCGATTTATCGAAGTGTTAGTATAACGGAGACTTGCGAATGATGGAGCGGCAGAACGATCTTTACGGGAGCTTATCTTTGAAGACATTTCTTTGACTTTCCACAACTCGGAAACACCAGGACATCAGGGCTAATACAAGGATGTACTTGGCCACACATTAGACCATTTCAATAAGAATAGAGAAAAGTGTGGCTTTGGGATTGTGGTTCCGCACAAAGAAATGCAATAGTGTGGCCACATGGAAAGCAAGATTAGCCTACATTTTGCCAGCGGCGACAAACTTATGCCCATCATGATATTTCAGCAAAAGTAGCATTGACTCCTTTGGTGCGGCAATATGGCACATTCTGGAGGCTCTCTCTGAAATCGGCATCAAAACGATTTCCAGAAATACTTGTTCGGTTAGACTTTTGATTTCACACTTTAGACGGCCGATTCTTCGTGCAACCGCAAGCATTGCCGACTTATCGTCCATGATGTTTACCCATTAATCTCAGTGATGACTATGTACCCAATGATCACTTCCTAATATTTCCCACTCATCTTGACTAGCCCTGCCTTTTCATTTTCGGTCTTGCTCTTGCGGGCCCATTCAGGAGCCTCGTCTTTGCCTCCCTCTTCTTCCTTGTCTCCCTCTTCCTTTGTCTGATGTACAGTCTGCGGGTTGTGCTCTGCGGGCGAATAGATGGTGTAAAGAATCTACGGGCTCTCGTTAACAGCCATTTGTGTATGTACTTGCTGATTCCAGATTGGAGGATGCGCTGTGTTAAAGAGCAAGATGTGCTTAGAAGGGTTTACTAACCAAAGGAGTCGGGCCTGTATTGACGAACTGGTGCTGAGTTCCAGCAGGTACCACCATCAAGTCCCCGGCTTTGACATCTTGATCCTTCCCAGCAATAGTTGCTTTGCCAATGCCAGAAGTAAAGGTGAGAGCTTGATCAACAGTGTGAACCTAGAAGATCGAGAGATAGGTCAGGAATCTTCCAAAAAGGCATACAGCTTCAAATGCAGCATGTTCCCCTGAACCGGAAGTCTAGGCGACCAACCTCGTCACCAATATCTCCTCCCACCGGCACAGTCATTAGGACCACTTGAGAGTACAGGCCAGTCCAAAGGACTCTTCGAAATTCACCAGATTTAGAGGGCAGCGCAGCGGTCATATTAGGAAAGTAGACCATCTCATGTTTTGGAGGTCCGGACGACATCTTGGAGTCCTTTGCACGGAGGATTGCTGAACAAGAAAGAAGTCTACTTTTGGGAGCTGAGGTGATAAACCTAAAGGCTGTAGGAAGTAGACGATTACAGGCTCTTGTGGCGATCATTGACATGAAGCGAATCAATTGTCGAAAGTGAAATGAACTGAAGTTATTGAAAGACTTTGAAGCTGCATATGAGAATGACGTCCATGACTGCTAGCTCAATTGGACTCTAGCACCCTGACGTCATCCGACCTCGCGTGTTCTTAGGTACTATGTACACAGTACAGCACTTTACTTTAATCATGGTGCCCAATCTTTTCTAGAAACCACCTCTCCTCCTGCAAATGACAACATATGAGTCTCTTGCGCTTCACCAACTGATATGGTGTAATACTCAAAGAGCTCAAGATAGTAGCGCGGCGCTTGTGTCTCTATCCCGGAATGCGGCAATCCTAGATACTATTCTTAGAATTTGAGAACCGTTGACCTTGCACGAATATCGATTCGAATTTGGCACCACTGCAGTTCTTAACATCGTCCATGGATCAGTTAATTAAATCTACTCGTAACAAGCTCTATGTAGATGGACCGTTGCAGGCACGGAGGAGCCACCCCTGATGGGCTTCTGGGGGATTTCTTTTCGCTCAGAAAAGTCCCATCGTTAGGTTTTAACAACCGACTGTTGTGTTCTCGCATTTTTCAGGACATGAAGAGGGTTTCATTATTGAGATAGCACTTAACGATGGTCTAAACATGCAGATAGACAAGCCTCCAAGCTATGGCAGGACCGCAAGTTTCGTAAGCCCATGGTCATATACTAACAGTGGTCTACGGTTTTTCGCTGGATTTCTGCGATGCAGTCTGCATGATTGGAAACGTGGCAATTGGGTTACCTTGCTGGCTATCCTGCGACATTCAAGGGCTAGTGCTACCGGAAAAGCCGTCATAGCAATGTCCTGACACGTTGTTATGAAGATGCTTAGAAAAGATTTCAGATGTACTACTACCTTAAACTCCGTCTCGACGGTATGAGGCGCAAGAGGTTTTTGAATTCACCGTATCCTGCTTTCTGATTTTATTAAAAGAAATATCATCGAATACCATTATTTCTATTACTCTAGTTCATGAGCGAGTGTATTCGCATCACGGCTTGGTTCACGGTCGTCATGTTGAATATGTCACATCTTCGTCAGTGATAGGGGTGTACTGTAGTAGGAAGGCGAGCTTTGTCACAGGCATATCTTCCCGGCCAGCAAATAATCTTTTTCTTCGAAACAGCCTACCAGCAGTGTTTTTAGTTTCTAATATTCATCAGTCAACGTATCTGTCCTTTACGATTGAGTTCAGCATTACAACTTTACACCTTACAAAGCCCGAACAATGGCTCGATCAAGTATGCGTTTTCAAGTAGTTCTCCTTTTAGCTCCACTATCGCCTGTGCAGACAGTCCAAAAGCTGTTGGCATGGACTTCACTAAGATAGGTAGTTTTGGCGGTCTCAGGTGAGACAAGCTACGAAAGATAGGGCAACGCAAGCCTACTATGTCAAGTATCCAAGGGCGCGGCATTATCAACGCAGGACTTGAAGAGGCGCAATCATTTACGTCGTCCATATTGGTCTTGGGACGCCCCAACGAACAGCTGTAGCAATCGATGCGGGCAGTATTGACCTGTGGGTATATTTAAAATCCTCTAAGCTGTGCATCGCGCGACATGATCCCTGTCACCGTTACGGATCTTGTGAGCTTGATGCTCTCCCACAATTTCTAGTCTGAAGAATTGAAATCTGACTTTGACTGATATTGTCTAAGTCGTCCCTGCACAGTCGTCCACCTAAGTTGTATAAAGACAGCACTTCTGGTCATGGAACAAACCCAGTTGGATTTGGAACCGCATGTGATGACAATTCATCGTACATTGGCTAGCTCATGCAAGAAATTTTTGACGATTGGAACTGGTGCAATTCGAAACTTAGCATTGACTTCGGTATTTCCACATCCCCGCCAACTAGGGAATTGGATTCGAAACAGGCGAACTCGCTTCTCACATGTTAGGGATCCTCTGTATCCTAGCATCCTCCGTCGTATGGAGGAATTGTCCTTGTATGAATACAAAACTACAGTCTCTGGCTTCGTGGTCGGCACGATGCCATTGGTTCTACACTTTTCAGAGGAGTAGACACAGCCAAATATGATGGACCTGTGGTGGGACTGCCCCTTCGTCTTAGTTGGGGGGAAGCATCATTCACGGGCTTCAACGTTCAACTCACGAGAGTAGCTCTGATGAACCATGAGGGTCGTTCGAGTATGGATGTCTTCCCAATTGCATGGAACGTTATTTTCAGGTTTGATACTATATCCCTTGAAAAAAGGCTTTCATACACCATTAGCAATCCTTTTTGTATGCATCGATTTCCCTATCTTCCCTCTCCGTCTTCTCCCACCAATCTATCTCCTCAGTCACTTCTTACATTAGAAGCCCAGTCGCGGAGTTCCTATCTTATCAAGAAACCACGCTTATTGGGGTAGAGGGGTGATGGGATAGGATGGGGAGGGCGCGCTGGATGACGAAGAATGTGGGGAGTTTTCGCATGTTGGGGGCGGGGAGGTGAGGTTGGGGTGGTGGGGGGGAGGCAGAGAGAGGGAGGGAGGTTAGTGGGAAATGAGGCGGTGGCTTCTAGGTGGTTGGTTGGATGTAGGGTTCACGGGGATGGAGGGTTTACGGCGATGGAGGGAGTGGAGAGGTGGGGAGGTGGGATGGTGGGGTGGAGAGGTGGAAAGATGGAAGAGGGGTGGAGAGGTGGAGGAGTGGGGAATATGAAGGATTATGAACGTGGAGGAGTGGAGATTTACTTTATGAAGTGAAGATTGATGAGGAGGGATAATAGCGGAGAGGCGGGTATGAGGGGTAGAGAGGATGAGGAGAGGGCGCGTTGAGAAGCCTTAGCTAGCCGAGTCCTTTCGCTCTGTTAACAGAAGGATAAAGGGATTGGAAAACAGAGTAGTGAAGAGCAGGGCAGTAAACAGCAAGGGGGGACGGGTGGGTAGGAAAGATGTAGAGTAGGACATAAGGAAGGATTGGCATCGGATGTGGGATCTTCTCCACAGAAATGTATGAACATTGTTGGAATTATGCGTAATATGTTGCGTGTATCTCTTCAAGGGGTCGGATTGAAATGCTGGGGAAAGTGCCAGGGCGACGATGTAATATCTCCCTCAGCGGTTTTACGACAAATGTCAGCATTCAGGGGACGGTTACGCTCAAGTTCTTGTGGTCAGCAAATGGTAGGAAGATGGTTTTTGCTATCGAACCTATACTGCGTTCGAAAAACATAGAAGTTGTGTGAACGAATGGCATGTAGTAGCCAGCGAGTTACAGAACCTGTGACGGGCCAGTCGTGGAAAAGGGTTTCGTCAATCATGGACAGTGCCAAAGCCGTGTGAGGAGCGAGGGGGCTTCGAAGCCAGGTGAAGTCGTGACTGCGTCATCATTGGGAGGTCGTCGTACGGAGCCAATGTGGGCAAGTAATTAGTTAATCGTTACACGGCGTGGTATAAGCTCGTAGAAGCACCGAGTGAAAAGTGGTTTGGGGACTTTGTAGTGCTGAGATGAAGATCAAGTGGCGAGAGCGGGACGTGATCTGTCCGAATCGGGGGAAGGGATGAGTAACGGGGTAGCGGTTGGATTTCATGGCCGGGCGTAACGGCGGTGGTAACGGCGTTGATATATGCCAAATGCGAGCTGGCCGGCGATTACGATTCACTTGACCTTTTCATCCAGCACAATTCTTGCTTCTCTCAGATTGGGACTATCGTACTTTTGGGCCCGTCGGTCAAAGGAGTAATATCAGCAGCTAAAAGGTCCTTCCCCACACGGTCGATGCGCCAGTGGCATCCCGAGTTCTGCTTGTAAGTGTCTTGTAGCCCGGTAGAATGACTATGGGATTTGCTAGAATATATGTCAAGTCTCTTCAGCCGTGGCGAGGCCACGTTTGTGAATGTTTTGATGGCCCAAGCACGATCGGGTGATAGTGACTGTTCCCATGACGGTAGCGAGATTTCTAAACGTGTGATGCTTTGGTACCGCCTCAAGTCTCCAGCGATTTCGGACGAAGAAGACAGGTTGTTGGTTGATAGGTCCACAGATAGATTTTGTACACGCGGGCATCTTTCCGAAATGTGCCTGAGAGCATCTGCGCTAAGTGTAGATCTTTGCATCGCATTCGAAGGATTGAGACATTTTGACTCGTGCATAATGAGGGCTTGTAAAGTCGCACCTTGAGCGCTGACGGCTTGTAGGCTTGGTCTGTTGACTCCCAAGTTGGCGAAGGTAAGCTCTTGCAGGCCGGTGTGCAACATGAGGAAACGTTCGAGCTTTTCCTTGCCAAAGTATCCGGCATTCTGGGATTGGAGAGTGCCTCCGCGGATTCGTAAAACTTTGAGATAGTAAATTTCGTAGGTACATAGCATAGAGTTAAAGAGGAACCCAAGGTTTGCGCAGTTCAGGAGCTCTAAGGTCTCAAGCTTGGAGAAGTCGATGTGTTGCTGCAGAGCCGTGCAGTCAGGAGAAAAGTCGTAGGCTTTTAGAATGATTTCCATGGACATCGGGGTTTCAGTGGCAACAATGTTCTCTTTGGGTCTCGTACGGTTTGCTACCAGTCCAAATTGTCCAGAGCCTTCGAAGCTCAAATCCATGGACTGGATTTGGAACGATTTGGGTCCAAGGATTGCGAGGTCTGATTTTCCGAGGCACGCAGTTTCTCCAAGTCCTCTTTCCATATTCGTGGATGGAAACTCCAGGGAATCATCAGTTGTCGAGCTTGAAATAAGTGATGAGGCGGGATTGCTCCGCGAAAGAAGGTAGGTAGCAATTTCCATTACGTTATGATGGTTGTCGATAGCGCTGGGGAGTTCATCTTCGTCAACATCAAGCATCTTCCATCTAGAGCAAGACTTAGCACACTTGTCCTAGCTCGAGAATCTAAGCACAGCAGGGTTACCGGAGACGTCGAACATTGGAGAGTAATGGTAGAAGGTGGGCAAAAGCTCTTGTATTGAGATTCCCGCCGCTGGTTACTGATGAATCGGTTATAGGCCGCCTCGAGCCCCATATCAGAGTAACATCTCGGACAAGACGTCTATAGCTAGGCTGAAACATGGAAAGGACATCGATGATATTTTCCATAGGGCGATTGTCTTTGCTGGAAAGGTCGAAGACGACAGAACGATACAGCCATGGTGTTGCTGCTATGTTTGCTTGTTTTGAGACTAGACAAAGCGCAGCAACATCGTGCTTTCCACCGTTGTAATATACCTATGACGATTTTTGTCAGTGGAAGATCGATCAGCCAATGTAGATCACCCAGAAGTGCACTTTCCTCTTCACATATCGTATAAAGTAGGTCAAAATTGATTGTGAAAGGCATCGCAGTCTCGATTTTGCAGTCTGTACCCATATGACAGTGTCAGACAAAGCTTGGACAAGCACATGTCACAGTAGCAAGACTCAGAGGCTAGAGCGATATGCTGAGGGAGAATCTTAAGTTTCAAGATTGGCTTCCTCGGCGAATGGGAGTCTACTTCTTTCACAGCCCTGTATAAGTATTTGAGATGCGCAGTCTTTAGAGATAACAGCCTTCATGGCTCACGCCATTATTGGGATCTTCCAGTGAATCATCGATGCGGACAAGGATGGCACTGCATATTGCCTGATACCAGAGTCCTTGACCAGTATTGCGATAGTGGAAGTGCCATGGTCCTTCGCGTTTCTAGCATCATTGTCGATCTACTGAGTCAGATAGTTGAGAAGAGAATTATTTGTCAAGTAGATCATTAAGCGCGATTCGTAGATGCGAGTAAGGCCACAGCTGATGGCTGATAGTAGGTAGGCGGCAAGTCCTAGGGTTCACTCCGTTGAACTTTGGTACTACCCAAGACATGCACCTACCCGTTCTATACCAGACGCAGAGCCAATGACCTTACCGACATGCTCCGTCAGAGTTAATGTTCACACCGTGGGAATGAAGGCATCCGGAAGGTAAGCTGCACCAAGAGTTTCATATATGTGGACTGGTATATGATGCAAGCAACCAGCTTCACAGGCTTGAGTACGATAAGTCTTAAGAGACACCTAATCGTGTAAAGAAACACCTCAATTCCAAATCTTTTGAGACGCGTAATGCAAGACTTCAATTCAGGATCTATGTTCGAGGATCGGCTCATATTTCCTCGGATTCTGCCTGTACGCCTTGTCATTCGAAACATAGTTCGGGGATGACGAGCTCGTTCGAACGATTAATATTATTATTTCATACGGACATTTGCATACTGTTTCTCAAATTTTCCAAGCAGGAGGCCTGATAGGTAAGACACAGTCACACAGAGCTGACTTGGTGGGTACTTACCTTACGTAGCAGTACTGTGGTACAATTCTCTACGACGTTACACAAGCAAGGATGGCGATCGACATCAGCACAGGGATTGATTTGTATTAGAGTACGGAGATTGTACGGAGATATAATGAACTCTGCCGAAGGCGGTGAGGCTAGAATATCCCAGCCAATTAAGACTTGGAAGAAAACTCGCATCTTTGCTTACAATGGCTCAGCGGAAGTGACCGATTGCCTTACCCAGCACATGCTGACAAAACCCTTTGCATGGGCCATGGCGCCTCATCCTTTCTGAGCCAACCAGTCAAAACGATGCAAATCATTTTTATCTTAGAGCTGAGAGTTCGAAAGCATGAAACCCATCGGAGAAGACACGCTGTTGGGCAGAACTGTGTACAGTTCCTGGGATGACCCTTTGCCAAGTACCGCGCGGTCAAGTGGTAAGAAGCATCAACCTAGTCCTAGACCACAAGCAGTTAAGCCATGATACTCGCCATCAGATAGGCAATAGGACCCGCAGCCCCGTGTAAGCCGTCAGCCTGCAACAAACATGCAGCTTCAACATGTGATTGACATGCGAGGTAGACAGCATATCCCCGGGGGAAATAAGGCAAGAGAATATCGATCTAAAACTTGCATCTTCCTGGAATGGGCAAATAAATCCATCACATTTACTCACAAAACGTTGGGATTCTGATAGTGGACCTACTCTGCTTGCTTGAGCTATGTGCTGTATGCTGAGAGTCATTAGAGTAGGCTTCGTCCGCCCGACAAAATTATAAAACAAACACCCAAGTTGGTAAAGAGCGGCTGAATCACCACAGGAAAGAAGGAATGGAGCGCCTGAATACATGTATCGTTAATGTGGAGATGCGGCGGCATGGCTGTGTGATTGTTTGAAGAAGTGAGTTGTCGAAACGGCCTACGCTTGGCTGTGCTAGAATGTGCTAGAATGACGTTTGTGCTTCCGACGATTTGGAATGATTGCGGCTGTTTACGTCTCTTGGTATCACCGGGGTAGTCCCAAAGGGCTCAGTAGAGTATTGATACAGTCGTATCCGTTGATGGCTTGCGGCGCAACGATCTCCGTTATGACTGGTCTAGAGCCACCGCTTGAACCTGATAATTGGGTATTTTGTTACTGCAGACTACGCCGATCTCTAGGATCTAGGAACCTTAAAGAGGTCTCTTTATAAGCTCATCTAGGATTGGGAAAGTCAGAGTTGTTCAGGTATTCGCGGGATTTGAAGCCCTTTCGTCCATCACATCAAGCCAGACAACAATGGCGTCTGGAACTAAACTTTACTACATCAGCGCCGCAGTTGGCATCATCGATACGGCTGCTGTGTTATTGCGCTTTTCAGCGCGAAGGAAGAGCAAAGCAAACTTTGGGATCGACGACTTGTTTATTGCCGGCAGTCTTCTACCTCTGTATGGCATGATAGTCTCGAGTGTATTGCGTACGTAAATTTTTACCTGAGGCCCCTCGCTGCTTCACTGACTTCATATTCTTGCCGACAGTCATAGTCAAAGGAGGACTCGGAAGGCCTATGGCAACACTTACTCCCACAGAGATCTCTACCTTCCTTAAGGTAAGTCCTGTTCCGTCCTGCCAGCTGTGTTGAGTACATAATCAACTCAACTACGCAACAGATTCTCATGGCTACCATGACTACTTACTCCCTTACGATAACATGCGTAAAGATCTCGATACTTTTACTCTATCGCCGAATCTTCACCACGGCTCCCTTTAAGACAGTGTCGCTCATCGTTGGTATTGCGTGCGTGTTCTGGTTTGTCATTGAGGTCTTCATGAATATCTTTCAGTGTCGCCCCTTCGCAGCGGCTTTTGATCCAACGCTTCTTTTCACGGACCATTGCATTGATCTGCAATCATTCTATTCTAGCGTTACGATTGCGAATCTAGGCCTTGATGTTGTGGTCTTGTATTTGCCTTTATATATGGTGTGGAAATTGAAGTTTCCCACTAAACAGAAGCTGATGCTGTCGGGTATCTTTCTTCTCGGTGGCCTGTAAGTCATAACAACCCCGTAAACTGATATTTTCTGAAAGCTACAGTTCTTGTGTGGCTGGAATTATGCGCGTTGTCTCGATGGGCATTCTCAGACAGGAGGACCTAACTGGTAATGCTTTTCCTTTCTACTCTCTCATCATGCTCACAAAGCTCTAGAATCCTTGGTCAACGAATACGCTTGGAGCCAGATCGAGCCAGCTACCGCTATCCTCTGTGCGTGCGTTGTGACCTACCGACCTCTCTTTGTCAATCTGAATCTCAACCATAAGTTTTTGAAACTATCAAGCAGTTTGAGTCGCAGTAGGCGCGGCGGACCAAAGCATCATGACTGGACAGACATGGAGAATGCTCGGAACGTGCCGATGCAGTGGCCGGTGGCTCAAGATTTCCATGGCGACGAGTTAACCAGCCGGGGCAGCGACGACGAGCTACCTATCTTTGGCCGCTGCGAGCCTATCAATCTGAAACCCTTCGAGCTACCAGCAGCCAGCACGGCAGTAACAGACTCAGTCGATGTTCGGCCACTACCCGTGAAGCCGAAATGATCCATCTATAGGGGAAGGACATTGATTGAGAATGCGCCTGGGAAGTCAGGATCGTTGAATGGTAGTAAATATTAGAGGGTTGGAAGGTTACGATTGGTTTGATTGGAGGGCATCCTGCAGGGCAGTGCGTTCCCTTTTCGCATGCTTTCTTCTACTTTCCTAAGCTACGGGTTGACAGTTCCTCGATTCGTTCTCGGCGCCTACTTCGTACCTATAGGTACATCACGTATTACAATTCTTCAACTTGACTTTTGGGAACCCGATCTACTGGCCTTCAACAACACATCAGGTGAATACTTATTGAATGTGCCTAAGATACCAGGTCTCCACACCCAACGAACGATCTAGAACCTCGAGCCTCGCGCCCAGACTATCCTATCGACATGACAGCATCGATGGACCGGCGCGCTCGCCATACATCATAGCTACCGACTAGTCTTCCCACAGGACGATAATGATAAAAACAAACTCCATTCCTTTGATCGCTCGAATATCGACGCCAATGAAGGACTCTGGCGAATGGCAGGTAACTATGTTCCCGTCCCACGCCCAAGCTTCCAGTAGTGCTTCGATAGGAACGATGTCTCAACGCCCAAAATTCCATCGTCATCTGGTCAATAGCCTCCTTCGAGCGTTGTGCGAGGAACAGACCAAGCGTTTTCTAGGATTCCCTGTCATCATGCTTTGGTCCTCTGGTGCTCTCAAGAAAGAACGGACACGGTACATGCCGACGATCGATAAGATTAGATGTTGCCTTATTGGTTACAGGCTGACTCAGAACTTTAATTGGCCGTACCACTGTGGCGCACTCTGAAGCACGCTAATCCCGTGCTGCCCGTCCCGCCAAGGCGCCAGCAGTCAAAACTCGCTTACAATTGCGGAGGGTGGAAAGGCGTCAAAGAGGAATTGGTCTGTGCCGCTGTGCGATATTCCACAAAAGCACTCGAGAATAGAGTACGGACAAACTAACGCGTTCAGCTAGATGTGCTACTAAGGAAAGAAGAGCGAATCAACACGCTTGTGTTACGCGAACCCTCATATGCCCTGCAATTGCTGATATGATCGACCTCGTGGCAGCCCGCCATACCGTCCAGCAGTTACTTAGTTACCTTGACCCCGGATTTCTACTGCAGAACGATACCTCACATGCAGGTACCGACGCATCAACGACGCCAGAACATGCAGGTACAGCGCTCCACGTGCCATATAAAGTAGTTCAATAATACGAAATTGCGAACATCCGCCATTGTTGGGGTCCGAAAGCTGTGATTGGCATTTTCCAGAGGCGCGCAACTGACAAGTGACTTCTCGTCACCGGGGCATTGAGCTAACTGGCCCTGGAAGTAATGCCGATCGTGAACTTTGTGGTCCTGATAATCAGCTGCAGCATACCACAGTAAAAGAAAGAGATTAAATGAAGCGTCTCGCTCGCGTTCTCTCCTTCCACTTCAACCGATTGCCTGTCCATCTGGACTTTTATATTGCCCCGCTCTCCGTTCAGAGAACTCTATCCAAGATGTATTCTTCCACACTTCTCCTTTCTTTACTTACTGCAGGCTCTACACTTGTGTCAGCCTTCCCTGCCAATTCCGAGGCGGCCACTTCTCTCGATATCCTGACTGGCCGCGCAATCGGCTCATCATGCTCAACTCCTGTATTTCGTTCCTGTCCGCTGCATTTTCAACGCTAGTATTGACCTCAAAACGCAGTACGGATCTGGGACCTGCAAGTCAACCTCTAGCTGCACCACGAATGGCTTCAACTTGGCTGGCTACTGCCCCAACGACCCAACTAGCGTGGAGTGCTGTGTTGAAAAGACATGCAGCACATCTACCGGCTCTGGTGTCTGCATGAATACGGCGGATACATGCGGCGGTCATTTTGTTTCTGGCGCTTGCCCCGGCCCAAGCACCGTGCAGGTAAGGCTCTTTGAACCTACTTTGGTGGTGAATTCACACGTGACGTCCGAATAGTGCTGCGCCGCGGCAAAATGCTCCACATCCTCGGGCTCAGGTACTTGTCAAAACACTGGTACAGCATGCGGCGGCAAGTACATCGCCGGGTCTTGCCCAGGCCCTAGCAGTATCCAGGTAATTCGGTCTCCTCCTTCTAGAGACTCATGTCCATAACGATCCTAGTGCTGTGTCCCGCAAACCACGACGACAAAATGTTCCACAGCTGATGGCGCTGGTGTCTGTCAAAACACTGCCACTGCATGCAATGGGGGTCACTATGTTGCCGGTGCTTGTCCAGGCCCAAGCAATATCGAGGTAGCCTTGTGCCCCATCAAGCCGACTCATCTGCCACTTTTCAAACCTTGAGCGCTTTGAGCTTCTTCACGTTCCCATACTAACGAACTACGTAGTGTTGCGTAGCAGGATCCCCACCGCCGCCGCCACCGCCTCCACCGCCACCGCCATCAGGTGAGCTCAAGGGTTGTGACATTTCGTCTGCGCCGTCAAGCAGTTTCTACAGCTGCGCCAAATCAGGTGGTCTCCAAAAGATTGTGGCCCGTGGCTACTCGCAGTCTTGTGGCTCGGTAAGTCTGAAACTCCTCCATGGCCACCAGAACATGCTCATCTGACTTCTTCTCAAGGGAGGTGCGGTTGACAACACCATGGTAACCGTCTACAAAGCCGCCAAAGCCGCCGGCATCCCCAGCTTCGACGCCTACATGTACCCCTGTAAGCCCTCCCCACCCTAACTTCCCTTACCCACTCTCAATCTCCCTAACCCCGTAATAGGCACCGGCAGCTCCAACGGGGTCGCCTGCAAGCCCATCCAAACCCAGCTCAACGAATTCCTTGCCGCCATCGACTCCAACGCCATCTCCGTCAACTACCTCTGGTTCGATATCGAGCCCACCAGCACCGCGGGCGGCGACCCGTGTAACTCGTGGCAGCTGGGCGCGGCCGGTAACGAGGCGCTCGCGAAGCAGTGGGTTGCGGCGCTGAAGGCAAGCGGCAGGAAGTGGGGGATTTATGCTAATGCGTGGGTTGCCTCTTCTCTTGAGTCTTTTGGTTCCTTGAAGGGGTTTGAGCACGGTGATACTGATGTGAGAATCACCTATAGCGGACAATGGACGTCAATGTTTGCCAGCATGTCCACCGACATCGGCTCCGATCTGCCACTCTGGGCCGTCCAGGATGATTTCAAACCCGGGGTGGCAACTACTACGAGGTTCATGGGGGGGTGGACCAAGGCGTTTGCAAAGCAGTACAATTTGGGTGAGTTTGTGTCCGAGATCGTTGGTTGGTTGGGGGTTGGTGAGAATATGGGTGAATGAGAAGCTAACGTGTTTGGGGGGGAGTAGGTACGACGCTGTGCGGGGCTTCGGTTGACTTGGATTCCTTCAGTGCGTAAGAGGGTCCGGCGAGAACCGAGGGCGGGCGGTTGATGGAGTGTGGGAATTAGGTTGGCGGTGCATAAACCTGATCGGGGGTGAGATGTGGATGCTTCCGAGTGCTACCGCAACATAATGGCGGAATGTATGTAGTGGCTACCTATGTATACTAAAATATTATTGGAAACCAGGACAGATGAATCTCGAGGAAATTGTCCATTCTCCACAAATCCGGAGATTTTAGACAAAAGCAGCCCTTTCATCAAGCACGCATCCCCTCTCCCCACCACCAACACTGCCCCCATAACAACTGGCTCACCCTCATCTATCTCCCACGCGCATCCATCGAGTGAGTTTTTCTTGAAAGCTGAAGGTGCAATTGAACCAGAAGTGTCTAAACCTGTAGGCGAGACGCCATCAGGTTTTGGTGGGTTAGAACGTGATGATTGATGCTTTGATTTTTAAACCATTAAGTGTGAAGGATGAGTGGAGGGAGGGATGAGGTAAGGTGGAGGAGGTTCGATGATGTACCAAGCAATTTTATCCCCAATCCAAGAAACTGCAGCGGGGAACAGGAAGAAAAAGGTTGCGAGTGTTGTTGGCATACGGGAGGAGTCCCACGAAGCTGCTTTTCCCCGAGCAACCGCCGTGCACGAGGACATCCGCCGTCCACGGAGCCGCCGTCCTCGAGAAGCCGCCGGCCACGAAGACTGGGCTCCACTGATCACGTCGCGCAACGACTTAAGTTGATTTGAGTGCAGTGATGGGTTAAAGTTCTTCCAAGGAAAATCTTTATGGGTTGAGTGACCCACTGAGTGGGTTGAAATTGAGTTGGGTAATGGGTTGGGTTTTTAACCGAGGGAACCCGTTTGGCAAATATATATACTAATAAAAGTTAGTGTAAGAGATGGGGTAAATGGGTGGCGGGGGGCAAAAGGATAGGGGTGATTCGAAGCGTGAAGCGAATTTCCCTACCTACAGTACTACCAGAATGACTATCATAACTCCCTATCAGCCTTTCTACCCATCCTTTCTACCTACCGCCCTATCCACCTTTCTCTATGCGTCAAAACACGCGTCAGTCAGGTTCGTAACACGCGTCGAGCAGTGATCAAATAAGTGCTTCTAAAAGTGCTTCAAAAGCAAACATTAACCATGATTCACTTGCCCATCAAATTTAGTTCATGTGTGCTAGCAAGCAGTTTCAGCTTTTTGATTGATCAATTAGAATTAACTCTCTATCAAAAATCTCACATAGAGTAGCTTTCTACATGACTTTCTATCTTCGTCACCCAGTCCAGAACCTAATCCGTTGCGCGGCGTACACTAATCAATATCATATCACTACGCGGACTCGTTAGTGTGACGCAAAGATAAGCGTCAGACGCGAGTGGGACCCTACAGGGCTGGTAGAGGAAGGGCTCGGAATGAGTGAAAATGGAATCGGGGCATCAATTGAGGCTATGGCAGCTGAAGCCGAAGCGAGCTATAATGCACGTGAAATAGGTGATCATGGCCAGAAGAGCTGCTGCTTGGTTATGGTATCGAAGGTCTTGCAGGTCGCTGGGAACGTCGTTAGCAGGAGTCGCTAGCAGGAGTCGCTAGGGCAGGCAGAGGAAGTCGCTTATTCGCTGAGGTCGCTAGAACTCGAAGATGTCGCTAGCATAAGTCGCTAGGGTAGGAATAGCCGTGCGTTCATCGCTAAGACTCGAAGAAATCGCGTACTGCGTTAAAGGATGCCGCCAAAGGGGCAAGGTAGACTACCTAGTCGTGATGTCAAAAATTATAATGTCAACACAGCAATCGCGCATCGCAGCAGCGACTCTGTATTTTCATATTTGACTGGTATGAGAACATCGTGGGATGGAAAGCAAAATTCATCAACCAGCCTACGTGGTTACGAATTCGAACTTTCTCATCTCGGCACAATGCAGGGGGCGGATCTCTAACGCGGGATTCTCGACCTTTGGCTACCGTGAAACATTGACTGTTTTGGGCGACTTCAAAAAGATATGACGCTATAGTGCTGAGATGTAGGTCAAAGCTTCTCGTGTTCTATAGAGTAATTTTTCTTGTCGGTTTCAAAGCTGTACTTTAGTACGGACCCTACACCTCGCTTAGTGGAAAATATTTCCTGAGCCGCACTCGAAACATTCCGCTATTTACCATGTTCATGTTCCAAGTTCCGATGGTGGGGCGGCACAGCACGGGCAGTTCGTTATTTTCACTTTGCTAATGTTGGAATTTCAGGTGTGATTTGGTTGGTAATCTCCGCATCCATCCGGCGCTAGTGGATTCAGGGGATTCAGGGTATTTGACCTTCCTCCCACCTTTTCCTTCCTCCGGAGTTCCTACCTAGATAGCTTCAACCCCATATACTAAATGCCCCATATGACCTCGTTTTCCAACAGCTAAAGCGTTATCAGGTGTCGGGTTTGAGAATTGCATGCTTCTGGCTTCAGTGGTTATTCGATGACCTGCTTTTCGTATATTCATTATAATTACCATTTGCGAAGTTTCCCTAAAGTCCCGCCAAAGGTTTATCTTACGTTCGTTTGCCAAAAAGGGCCTTGTTCTTCGTTATGCTTGCATCTGATCTTTCCGTATCTGTATTCCTGTCTTTCTCATGTAACATGAGTAGCTCTGGTGGTGTACTTGTGCGAGAGAGTCGAAACTTGCAGGGCACGTGACTAGCATACCTGGACCGTAAGAGGGTGGCCTAGAAGGTCGAAGCAATGTTACGGGTATCTTCGATGAAGCTGGTTCATACGTCAACACTCGGGAGCTATCTACTGCCTTTCATACTATGATCTACAGATGCGACCCGCTGCTTGGCTTCACGCTTCCAATCCAACGAGCCATCATCTTGCGCGAGACCCGTTCATTAGGCAATAGAGCTGTTCACTTCCACTCCTGCCATAGCTGCATACGTCCGTCATGCCCCCCACGCAGAAATGCTACACGGGAGCCTCCGTCCACAAGGGGTACAACTACAATGGGCGGGTCAATCGCGTTTCGAGCTAACCAAAACCGAAGCGAGGGTTTTCCATATAAGTCCTCTCAACCACATCATTTCACCTCACGCTCTCTGGCAAAGAAACAACCCTCGTCCTCCTCTCTCATCCCAACACGATCATTCCCAAAAAACCACCACGGAACCAACTACAAACCCCTTGAACCCCCAAACCTCTAATCCAACACCACCACCACCACCACCACACAAACAAAAACAATGCACCCCACCCACCTCCTCCTCCCCCTCATCCTCCTCCAGCCCCTCGCCCTCGCCATCCCCCTCCCCGCGCCCCAATCCTTCAACCCCGCCCAAATCACCGGCCTCCTCTCCAGCATCTTCGGCAGCATCGGCCCCATCATAAGCTCCGCCGGGGGCATTGCAAAATCCGCTGGTGTCGGCAACGGTGGCACCGGCAATGGTGCTAGCGCGAATACGCAGACGGGTGGGGGCGGGCAGGGGGGCGCGGGGTTGGCTGGTGGGTTGGGGGGCTTGGTTCCTGGGGTGGGTTAAGGGGGACGATGGAGGATTGGGAATGGAAAGGGGAAACAAGAGCGGAAGGGGTGGGGGAGTAAGGTATTGAGGCACTCCTGGTAGTGTTGTGGGGTGCAAGGATTATGATGAGGATGAAAACTGAACCCGGTAGTAATATATCTTCAGTTCCTTGGGTTTCAAAGTGTATATCTATCCAGACACATCCATCACATCTACCTTTGATCCATCATATCCAACCCCCAACCTAGCACCACCCCGGCTCATCTAGATCTCCCTCTAGCCCCATCGAAGCCCCCCCCTCCCCCCCCAGTCCACCACCATGGAAACCACGGAATCACCTCTATTGTAGACTCGTCTTCAGCTCCACTAAGAAATCCTCCAGTGCCTTCCTCCCTCCATCCCACCACGATCAAGAACGCCGCAACTGAAGCATTCTGTCACCTTGGTGTCGCATGTGCCCCATGCCGAACTCCCTGCCTTCACGCACCAGGCCTTAATTTCATTCTCACTACGACGGGCTCTTTCTGGATGATAACGTAAGTCTTGAGCTTAGTCCAATCTAACGGCGGGCCTTCGGACTGGACATCAAAAGCCCAGAGAAATCTCGCCATGAAAATGCGCATTTCCGCCCACGCTAGGTGACGACCCATGCAATTGGCCCAGCCAATGCTGAATGGATAGCTGGCTTCGAGTTGATCGTTGACGTGGTCTGATGGTCGACCTTGGTTGATAGGTAGCCAGCGCTCGGGAATGAAGGCGTTAGGGCGGTGGAAGTAGCGCGGGCTGCGGCTTACAATCCAGGGACGGACGGAGATTGTGGTCTATGAGTGATGTCAGTGAGCATTAGCGATATTCCACCTCGCTGTGGTCACGGTTCTGACAGTGGTGTCAGGTCCTGTCATGTCATGACTTACAAACTCTGGAACAAAAACATTGCAAACTGTATCCCCGCCCTTCCCTACAACACGGGGGAGGCCTCCTGGGACAGGATTGCAAAGCCGTAATCCTTCATTTATAGTAGCGTTGAGATAGGGAAGGTCTTTGGTCGCAGCGATTACAATGTCGTCCTCTTTGTTAAATCTGGCACGAATCTCGGCTGTGACCTTCCGAAGAGGCTCTGGGTTCTGTATCAGATAAGTCATCAGTCCGGCTAGCGTGGTTGCGGTCGTCTCCGAGCCGGCCACCATGAGAATTGCAGCGTTGGACTGGATCTCCTCAACACTCATGTTTCTGTAATCCTGATTGTCTTTCATGATTGGAGTTATGAAATCCGGACGATCCGTCTCCATATTAAGGCGCCTATTGATTCGCTTGTTCGCAAACTCTGTGTGTCGTTTTTGCATTTCGATGATGCTTTTGGGAAGCAGTGCAAAGAATAAGTATTCAACTGATGGATAGAAACGGGTGGCTGCTGCAAAGACCATCCCTTTCAAGAAGTTGTGGAGCGTTTTGACCCAATCGTGATATTGACTATCTTGCAGGCAGTTGAAAGACTCTCCGAATCCAAGATCACCGATTATGTCGATGGTGAAGAAGTTCAGCCAGTCGAGCATGTTGATTACCACACCACTCTCCTCTGCGTCACTAGTTGTGGCCATGGCCCGGAATCTGGTCATTACCAGATGCATGTAAGACTCAATGACCGGCTCTTGGCCTTGTAAGGCTCTCTCGGTGAATGAGTTGGTCAGCATTTTGCGCATGCGAGAATGATCAGGAGGATTCGTTGCGGTGACGATGTTCTGGGGCATTCCTTGGGGAGCTACACAATGGTATCTTAGATCTGAGTCCACAAATTGGTTCTATGAACCAACTTAGCTACCTTTGTACCATGTTTCGCTCTTGGTGAAATTATTGTGGCCCTGACGGTGCACGTAGATCTCCTGCCAAGCATCTTTGGTTGCAAAGGAGAGTTCATCCGGTGCCATTCGAACGATGTCGCCGTACTGCTCATGGATACTCGTCATGTCGTCGAGCAGTCCCCCTCCGAGGAGGGACACCACGTATGGTAAACGACTCATGGTCCATGTTTTGGGGCCAGGGAATTTGGAGAGTGGGTGAAAGTAAAGATTGCGAATGCTCGTGTACAATGGGTACTGCATCCACAAACACTTAGCAACATTCATCTTCCATGGAATTTTAATTGAGCCGGGCTCACTAGACACGTACTGCAAACAATATAACCGCCGCAGTGAAAAAAAGACGCGCAGTAAGACCTATGGTCCCCTCGCTGCCTTGCAGGCCCATGGACGTGGTTGTATTCAGCGACATAACTTTGTAGTTGGGCACTTGCACAGCTAGCAGGTCGGATAGCACATAGAATGGACTGAGAATGGTGATGAAGTGTAAATCTGATGATTGCGTAAAGGTGTGTACATTCTAAGTAGGAAACTATCTAGGTTTTCTGCCGCAATTGACGCAAGCCCCAACCAGGCTAGCGGGCAGTGTAATGACAATGCAACAATGTTCCTACTTTCGGATTGGTTTTTGTAAGCGGCCTAATTTTAGACCGAGTCCCGAAAGTAAATAAACAAACAACTATCCGTACCCCGCACTTTCGCTCATTAAGCGAAGAATGAGCGAAAGTGCGGGGTACGGATACTATTAATTCTACCTCATTACACATTTTTTTATCATGTCTTATAAGTAGAGATTTACAAAGAAAACAGCTAAAACGAAAGTCTCATCAGCAAATTTCTTCAACAATTAAGTCTGCAGCAATGATTCTGAGCAAAATCTTGAAAAATTCTTTACTTTCTATAGAAAAATCTTTGAATCTCAAGTTGCATCAAGTTACATACTATATACTATCAAATAGTTAGTTTAAATATTGAAGTTTCTCAGCTTGATTTCAAGGTTTCATGATTGCATGCATGTGGGGGGGATGGTTTTGCTGGGGTTAAAGCCGCAGGCATCGGGTTGGGGGCAATGAGAAGTATAGGGTGGTGTCCGTGTGAGCATAGGCGTAGAGGCCGGTGCAAAGGCATTCAGGTCTGTCGGAAACGGCTACATTTTCACCCCGATTCAGTCTAAGTGAATAAACCCTAGTTCTATTTAGGTAGCCACTACAGAAACACCACCTAACACTGCTAGCACACCATCCCCCTGCACTAAGCCTAATAGGGTAATTTCCAGAATTCACCGCGTTTGTTGTTTACATCCCCGCCGCCGTCGCCATCCTCCTTCTTCTTCACCACCCACCTTCTGCATTTGCGTTCACCTCAAGGCTGCCATGTGCGCATAAGATACAGGAGCGACTGTACGATAGAGTCGGCGACGGAGTGTTGAAGCTGGAGGATATACATCGTCACTGGCTGTGCACAAAGCCGCCTCGGGCGGCGGTAGTGAGGTGGACGAGGGGGACACTGCAGAGGGTCAAATTGGCGATGTTCCGGCCTTCTACATGAGCAGTTTTCAGATGTAATTTAGAGAAATAAAAGTCGATTCTGAGCATGCAAAAGACATGTTTCAGGTTTGAATTTGCATTGGGAGACCGGCGAGAAAATACATTGAATTTGGTGGCAGACAGGCGCAAAACTATGTATATCCCATGGCCTTTCTTTGATGTTGTTTGTTTACGGGGTCACTGGACCCTGGAAAATACCCTATTAGGCTTAGTGCAGGGTTATACCTCAGTTAATTGTCAATGTACGTATTCTGGCCATCTACGATTATATTTGATGATGCTCTTGAAAATTTCTGCGATTCTGCTACCAAACCTGGCGGGGTGCCTCTCTACAATCTCCAAGCGATGAGGCATTGCTGGAGCGAGGAATATGCAAAACTACTTTGTCTCTTCGAGCATTCGAGGCGAACGATACGCCCAGGTCCTGTTCTTGAATGCCAAAAGGTGCATTCTTAGGCTTCACCTGAATTTCTGTTTTGCATGTTCTTGGGCATCTTTCGAAACAAATTTTCTTTGACTCCATCTATCCATCTTGTCGCAAGCCGCATCCCAATCAGTGGTCCATTCCGGATAGAACGGTGCATAGCCCAGGAGGCCTCCAATCCATCTACCAACAACGACTCCGAGATAGTAGCCTAAAAAGGCCCTGAACGGTACCCATCTTGACAGCGAGAGGTACGTACTCGAGGCATCGAACATCTAAAAAGAACAGGTCTAATGCGTTAGCTTCGTGAGCTGCGACAAATAGGGTTAGACGTTGAATTAGAAGTTACCAATGTCTGCATACCGAGAGCACCTGTATAACGTCCAGCTTTTGTCCCCGCTGAAAGACATCTTCCTGGTATCCATACCAATTCTCAAAGAATCCCAGATCCATTGCTAGCCCTCCTTTCCCATCGCCGCCAGACATCTGAAACGTTACCTGATCAAGCCCTATGCCTGGTGTGTTGTACATGACATGATGTGTCCCAGGTCTAATCACCACTTCTCCGTCCTCTGGCGTGCAGTGTCGTGGGATATCATCGAAGTCAATTGTCAGCGCTCCTTTCAAGACTTTAATGGATTCCCACTGCGAAGTGTGAAAGTGTGGGGGAAGCTTCCGGCCCGTCTCGGTCAGTTGCTTGTAGATGCCAAGGTCAGGGCGCATGGTGACTTCAAAGAGAAATTCGCGGCCGGGCGGACATGGCAAGACATCGACAACAACGGCACCGTCGAATCTGCGATCCGGTTAGTCAGCGTCATACAGGTGGCCATGAAGAGCAAATTGCGTACTTGCTGATCGGGTTTTGTCCTGCTGTGAAGGTCTGGGGCTTTGCTGGCGCCATTGGGAGCAAGCCCTAGCAGTGGGCAACGAACATGGTGCTGATGACGGGCCAGCACAGGATTTATTATTCTTCTCAGCCGCGGGAAGGGCTGTACGCCGGGATCGTTGAGAACATGGATTGTGACCGAGGTGCTCGTGTCACTTGATTACCTTGGCCACTACCGTACGGAGTAGTGATCAGCTTGATCATGATGTGTCTTAGCATGGATTCCCTTGAATACTTAACGATGGGTCTCCCCCACACTTGGAGCAGCGTGCGAGACTGACGCCTAAAGTCTTGATTTGCGCTAGTACTCAATGCCACATACAGTAGAGCTCGGGGTCAGCCCCATGAAATTGCCCCTAGAAGCTCACCATACTGTCGATAGCCCCGGAAAGCCCTTAAAGGCACCCTCAAATAGTCCTACAGTACATATGTAGAGCCAGTATGGTAAGCGCTGAAGCTCTGGGTCACTTTCAGGGGCTGCCTGACCTAGAACTAGGCCGCTATATGTACAGCTTTCATATACATACCGCTCATTTAGGAATTTGCAGTATCGGAACTCTAACAGCTGCGAGAATGGCTTAGGGAATTGATGCAGAAGCACGCTTATATATAGGGCACTCAGGGCGAATGTAGATGTTCCAAATACAATGGCTCCCCATCGCCAAAGCGGAGTCCCCATCGCAGATCCTCCTCCGAATAGAGATCCTCGATGGGCCAATCGTGATAGGGATAGTCTTATAAGACGGATAGTCATGGAAGAACTAGCTCGTCAACCTAGCATTGCAAGTCCATTGCCTCGACGAGCAAAACCGAGGCATGTAAGACCTACTCCAAGATCCAAGCCAATATCACCACCACCAACAACCCCCCGGTTCCCCGTTCGCCCCAACTACTTTCCATCCCGCCCACAATTTGAAGTTCGTGCGATTCTCTCTGAGTGCCACGGATCTCATGGCTAACCCTACCCCAGGACCCTCTCTGATAAAAAGCTGAAGACCGATTACCTCATGTATGAAGTCATAAATACAAGCTCTGGTGACCGAGAAGTTCACAACAGAGGTCGCTCCATCAGCTCTGCCTCAATCACACTCTCCGCACCCTCGCTTACAGGCCAGATATTGGTAATTCTGAAACCGGCCGACTCCAACAAGTTATGCCACTGCGTTCTCGTTCGTTCCATGCCGGTCAACTGCGTCATCATCGCTATATCCATACCAGCAACAAAGAAAGGTGCCTTGGTCTCTGGCACTACCATGTCGACAATCAAAATTTTGGAGTAACCTTTCTCCATCGCTGACGCCTGGTTGATGAGGAGTCTTCTACAATGCTCATCGTCCCAATCGTGAAGGATGCAACGGAGGAAATAGGCTCGCGCGCCTGTTGTTCATCAGCTGAATGATACAAACGAGACCATGGAGGAGCTCACCTTGGATGGGTTGAGGGGTGAAGAAGTCATAGGCGATTAGCTCGATGCCATTATGGTCATCAACATCAGCAACCACTTCAGGCAAATCTTCGAGAATAAGACGTCCCTGGTTGGCTCCAATACGATCTTTGACATCTCGCAGGTCATGACCCTTACCTCCGGCGATATCCACGAGGAATACAGCCTCTGTACCATCCTTCAGATCTTTCACGAGCCGTTTCTTGAGGGGGTAAACATCTACCCAGCACCCTCGCCCTTCTTGCTGACCCTCCATGAAGATGTTGAAGGAGTGCCCTCGTACAGGGTTCTTTTTGAAATAATCCCATTGTATCATTCCGAATTTTTCCCGGAAGGGTCCTGTGGCTGGGTCCGTTGGGACTCGGTACCCATTCCTGATGAGATATCTCGGGAGGCTGGCCCAGACTGGCAAGCCTTCCTCAGCACTGCATAACACATTCAGCCAACTGTAGACATGGCTAAGAAAGCGACTTCTCATTACAAGTGTATCAGGCCATGATATATCTTTGGAATCGTCAGTGCTCTGGTGACAGCAGTAGCACCGTATGTCTGCGGACCCTTTTCATCGACAATTCCGGCCGCTGTGAGGACTCTCATTAGACGTACTACAAGTACTATCAGTATCAATATACTGATTAAGCGGGTGTGGGTGACGGAATACTTACCTATGAGTAACTCTTCAGCACCTGTCATCGTGGCGAGCTCTGCAGCTGTGGTTGGAGAGTCTGCCGTAGCCAACGCATTGAACCAACCTCCTTCTATTGCAATTCGTGCTACAGGCATGTGCTGTGCCTGCCGATCGTATCTAAAATCAGCATCCTTAGACCTTCAGGTATTGAATGAGAACTCGTTCCAAACAGACCTGGAATATGATTCTTCGAACAGCATCGACAGGGGCGTCCATGGCTCCAGTGAGCTGGTATGCAGCCCGCTGCACCCGTTTCCTAGCGTTATCATTTTGAAAGATATCGGGCGGCAGTTCCTTGACAGCTTCAATTATCTCCTTGACAAGGCTATCAACATATGGGTTGGGGGAGAAAGACATGTTATTGCCGACCGTATCGGGTACTGATGCCCGTCCGCTGGGAGGATGTCGCGCAGTCAATCTAGCTGTCATTCACATCGCTGTGAATAAAATACAGATTAGGCCACAGCATGGCGTTGCGTACTCGTGCGGTGGGAAGGATAGGTCTTGGGCCAATTTCAGCATGATTTGCGATCAGCTAGTTTCAGAGACTATCTCGATGGCTGTCTTCAACGACTGGATCAAGGAAGGGATTCTTTCGCCGACGATGGAAAGTGAAGATGTCAAGACTAAGTCGAAAGGGATTCCCCGGAGGCAAGATGCTTATGGGCTGCATCTCGCTACCTCCCATGTTGAGGAACCAGGTCATTGCGATCTACTGGCGGGCAAGCATCCTCAGGATTTGCCTCATTCTCAGCCACTGATCGTACGGGACCTTGGTAGAGCATATTTTGGTATTACCGTATAATCCTCAGCGCCGCATGTAGCGGGCATCCAACGGACTCGACCCCAATCGGGCACCTCCGCTTCACGTTATCGCAACAAAAGCGCCCAACCCTCCATGGTACACTACCAATGGCTCGCCCTGGAGCACGGCTGTAAACCGACAGCTACTTGAATTGCAGAAAGCCACCTGCAGCTCAAGGCGTACAGCACTGTACGACACCGCTGGTCTCGGAGCGTGCGAGTCGCTACGTTACATACGTATCAGTGGATGCTGTACGAGTGTTCGGCGCGCGGAGCTACCGGATACTTGCATAGAGTGGGCCGTGGCATTTGCGCCATCTTGTCAAAATGGAGAGGCTTTCAAGGTATCCCTACACTATGAGTCCCACACGCATTGGTTTTATCAGGCCCATGGCGGGCAACTTGATTTCAGCTACATCCTCGCTGTAACATCCACTCCCCAATAATTCAAATGAGAAAATAAGATGTGATTGATTGGCACATTGAACCATCCCTATACTTTTGAAAGCAAGAATCCATCGTTTTGCAGGGTCTGAAAAATCTGACCGGGATCATATTTCAGCGACGCAGCCTTCAGCTTCGCAATATTGTCCGCGCCGTAGAAGGCAATTGGGTTTTGGTCTCTCGAACAATCGTTCATGTACAAGAATGGGATGTACGAACCCCTTTGCTTTCCGAGTTCCTTCCACTTCTCGGTCGTGGCGATGGGTGCTGCCCGAACGGTATCATCATTGTTTGCGCCTTCCCAATCCACGAGAGTCGTCCACCCTGCATACGTATGTTAGCCGCAGTACATCAAGTTTCGATCAGAAATATAGTGATGTTCACATTGGTGGTCAAATTGAGGTAGCCCCATTGGATTCCCACCTCTAGCAATGCCTGCTGCAGCCATATTAGACGTAACGGGCTGGAGTGTGAAAGTCATGTTTGCTCCAGTGGCGGCCCGAGCGGAAACTGCCTGTCCTCGCCAGAACGTATAAACGTCCTTATAGAGTGTTGCATCGATCTTGGTGGCCGTGGCGCGATAATCGTGAATTCGGGATTGTCATTGCCCAAGATCAAAAGTTGAGATAGGGGAGATCTTACCGTGCAGGGAGATTCGAGAATGTGGCTCCTAAAATGTGAGTGAGGGTGTTGACAGTGCCATTCGTTGGGGGTACAGCAACAAATGCGGGCGACAGCTTGTAGAATGGAGCAAACGCTGCCGGCTCGTCGGCAAGTGCGGAATATATCAACCCTACGGTGGTAGTCTCGAGTCCGATAACAAGAGCTACTGTTGACTTCAAGTCCGATGCACCGTTCTCTTGCCATTGTGCAAAAGCATCGATTACGGCGGGGACTTGATCGGTCGTATATACCGACACCTGGTACCAGACACTACTCACTGGGATTGTGTAGAGGTCAAATCGTGTAACGATTCCTGTGACGTCTTAGATTCGCAAGCCTATGACGGTAAAGCGCACAGAGAGTTACCGAAGTTTGGCCCTCCCCCTTTCAGAGCGAAAAAAAGATCACTGTTCTGTTGCGCGTTTGCATCTGTGATCGTGCCATCTGCCAAGACAACCTGCCATAGGATTTAGCAATTTCCAAGTTCGACCGTTGGCGTATTTAGTACCTCAAAGTTCTTGGCATTATCGGCAGCCAGACCGTACTCCCCCGAAAAGTGGAAGAACCCACCTGGGAGGTTACTGATTAGCACTCCGCAGAACAATCGACTGGGTAAGCTCGAACCTCCGAGTATGAGTCCTGCGACGCCCACATGTGGAATGCGGCCTCCAATAACGCTCACGCCGTACGGGTCTAAGGCGTCGTAGACGTTGCCCCATCGAAGACCGGGTCCCAAGCTCACGAAAGATTTATCCGGACTAATGCTGAACTGGTTGATCCTCTGCAAATCAATGAGGATACCTGTATTGTCGATACTGGAGAAGCCAGGATTCGGAGAGTGACCGCCGCTATGGACAGAGAATTTTGCTTGGCAAAAGCTGACAATCCGCAGAGCCTTGGATACCTCTGAAGTCGATGCTGGAAGCAACACGCATGATGGAGTTTCCCAGCATGATTCAGACCTTGATCACCGTGGTCAGCATGACGATTCGGAAGTTTGAAGCATCAAGGGCGACGGACCAGTTTGAATCGACCTTGGTCTGGTTAACAGGTGTTATCTCTACAGATTCAGCTTCCAGAGCTGCTTGGGCTACTAAGCACGCGAGCCCAATCGCGTTGTACGTAGTTTTGCCATTGCCATCACGGGCGGCCCGAAGTTTGCTTACCAGAGCTTGCGCCGGAGACGAAGCAAGCTGAAGGGATTGGATAAACGCTTCGATGTTTGCTTGGGTCTGCATAGTAGCTCGGGCGTGGATGTCAATTTGATGAGCAGGAGAAGATGCGGGGAAGGTAACGCCAACGCATAGAAGACGAATAATTATGGAAAGGGAAGCCAACATTGCAAGGTAGAACAAGGGTGAATGGCACAGGCGAGGAATGACATGTGATCGAGTACCTTACGTCGCACCGCCTCAAGCTAATCAGTGGGTGTTCGGTGTTCACGCAAAGATGGGATCACTTGATGCAGTGCAACGACAAGTCGTCTTCGTATATCTGTCTGGGTTTGATGCAGCCGCATTCCTTTTAAGTCGATGCAGGGTGAACGACGGGACCTCAATCAGTCCCATGATCTGCAAACATAAGAGGCGCAAGTTACGAGTACTCGTATGCACGGGGTTTCCGCGCACTCTAACCTAGAAAGGTTAGCTGTAGATAGTATCGGGTTTAGCGTACTTAAAAGGGCACTAATATACTTAGTCATAGTTAGCGTGCGCGGAACCCCAGTGTGCGCGGAAACCCCGTGCATCCGAGTAGTGCCCGCAGGTAGACATTAGGTATCCGTAGCCCCCACTAGCGTCGAAGCTGTGCCGTAGCACAAGTAGATACCGAGCCCACCAATTACTGTAAAATTAGGACATGCTTTATTATTGAGGACGTACAGTAAAACCAAAATTACGATAATACTGAGTTTGCGTTCATATGTGTAATCTGAATTTATGTCGCCCGCCATCCATCTTTTATGGTACACCTTTTTCTCCAAGCTGTTGCAAAAAGGCCGAAAACAATTATAACTACCATGCATGCATTTAGCCCGTCTCAGTCAGTCTGCCAGTAGGGCTCTTCCTCACCTTCTTTCCCCATCTCTTCAGTACCCTTCATGCTGCAATTACCCGATAAAACTGTCTAGAATCTTCTACCGTATAAGTTTTGTCCTAACGATCAATACCCCGGATACCGTAGTAAACGCTATTCGTTCTAAGATGTATGATTCCTGGTCTTGTAAGAAGCTCACATAGAGGCTGTGTAATTGAATCACCAAGAGGTTACCATACTCGTAGAGGTGGTATCATGCAGAACGAGATTACCTTTCTGGATTGGTGTTGCTGACATCTGTCTGACATGCATATGACATACATACCGTAAGGTACCTAGGATGATAAATAACCTTTCGGAAGAGGAAGATTGCTGACATGCCTGGGATATACGCCGCGTGATGCTAAATCAATGCCCCGATACTACCCCACCTTACTGAAGAGGAAGATTACCGACATGCATGGGATAGATATATGCAGTACGGAGTATAGTGAACAATCAATGCCTCAGCCTCAATACCACCTGAAATCTGCAGAGGGAGAGGAAGAGGAAGAGGCAGGCTCACAATAGTGATCCTGTCAGGCTACTACTACCTTACGTAGATCACTTTAGAGTACCGATTGCCATACACTCTGCTCCGTATGGGCTCACTGCCCTTGATGCGCTACAGCACCCAGCAGTAGAAATAACAAGGCTGCGATGCAACCAAGGTCCAAAATAATCCCCCAACCCCAGGTCACATGTATCAGTTCGTGCACATGCAGGATACCTGTACAACATTCACCGCTCCTCAGCGAATTCGCCCGGAACGGAAATGGAAACGCAAACGGCAATCTGACCGGCAGCCCTCCTTTAGTGGCTCCCCTACCTCCGGCTCGTTTGAACCTCCCTGAATGACGGACTGTAAGAGAATCAAAGTAGGACCTGGTGTTCGACTGGAATCGAGGCTCTGTTGATCTTGTCTCTGTCATTCTCAAGTGCTGCTTGCGCTGTCTCATTGATCTGTCAACAGTATGGCGACGGCTTCATTGCAGCAGCATCTCCTACCACCGCCTACCGCCGTTGACAACATCCACAAAGTCTACTCAATCGCCATAACTTGTGCTGTACTTGGAGTGTTCGCCAGTCTTGTTGTCCTCTTGCGCCTCGGGCTGAGGATACGCGCCCGCGCATTCGGGCGCGATGATTGGGCCGTTATTCCCGCTCTGGTAAGCCATTGATGAATCAATCGAAAAGCCTCTCCATCTTTGACCCTTTGATCCAGCTGTTATACATCGGCTGGACTGCAATGGCCACCTACGTCAACCTCCATGCTGGGGTTGGCAAACCACTCTGGGAGATCACGGTGGAGGAATACTCAGTTTGGTTCAAGGTTTGTCTCCGGTTCAGGGACGGGCGATGATCCCCACGAGGTGTATACTGCGAGGAGCAAGCCCATTGAGCTAGACTGAATGGTTCGAATTCCTAGGGCATTCTTGGATCCGCCTGGCTCTACCCAGCAATGACAGGTGCAATCCGAATCTCCATCCTCTTTTTCTACTATCGCGTCTTCGTGACACCGCAAGCACGTTTGAAGTTGGTGATCCAGGCCCTACTCGCCCTCCAGATCGTCTACCTGGTGGTATACTCCGTCCTGCCAGCCTTTATGTGCCGCCCACTGTACAAGGCCTGGCACCCACTGGAACGGGAACTGTACTGCAACGACTGGTACTATTACCACCTACAAGTGGCCTTATACAGCACTAGCATGGCCTTCGACATTATCCTACTAATTCTCCCACTCTACCCAGTTTGGAAGCTCCAAATGCCCGTCAAGCGGCGCTTGAGCGTCGCTTTCGTTTTCATGCTAGGAGCAGCGTACGTCCCGCTGCACCTAAGCGCCAAAATCATTCAAATATTGACTTTATCGTAGCGCGAGTATTTGCGCCGCATACAAGCTAGCGGTCTTCGTCATCGAAATGGCGCGCTACACCGATATCAACCCAAGATGTAAGTTCTGTTCCGCGCAAATTCACTCGGGCCCCGCAGCTATTCAAACCACGAACCTAGGGCTCCAATATGAAATGAGTATGCTTATTCCCCCCCAATTTGACACCTACGGAAGGACATTTTGGATACCCTCCCAAGTCGAGCCGACTGTCGCCCTCATCGGCACCTCCCTACCGGCAATCCGTCAGCCTCTGATCTCCATCACATTCAAAGTCTGGAGCCAGATATCGTTCACCTCGGCTACACACCCCACGAAGCCGGGTAGCAAAGTCAATGGCGTAGCTGTGCGCTCCGCCTCGCAGCGCTCAAGGCCGTTGATCGTGTCGGGCCCCAAGCCAAGCACGACCAGCAGCGAATCCGGGCCCGCGCTATATAGGGAGTATACCGAATTGAGCGATTGGGATCATGGCGCTAAGTGAGGCAGTGGAAAGGGTTCGCAGATTCCACTGTTCTATTGGATGACATGTAACTTTTATGCGGCGTGTGAACAGGTGTTTCGAGAGCTTTGGATATTGCCGTCTGTTTTTGAGCAGCGGAAGTCAACATGGAAGGGAGATGTCATCCAGGGGAGGAATATATCGTAGACTTGGCTAAAGAACCCACACGCGTTCAGAGCAAGAGACAAGAAATCAAATATACATATACATGTAAATCTATCTGTCCATCCCGGTCGTAAAACCCAGCGTTCAGCGACCCCAAAGCACACCAAGCTAATTCATTCATTCTGGATAACCAGGTTGACTCGACCCAAACCAAAAACCGTCTCACGAAATTTGAATAGCACCCAAAGACGCGAATTCTATTTCGAAGATAACTATTGATTAGGTAACCAACCCATGCGCCGACACCACCGCATATGTACACTCAAGGAAGCTTGAACCCCCCCCTCACGAGCCTCTGAAACACCGAGTCCGCATCATACCGAGTCCGCACCACCCCGAGCTTCTCCACGCTCTCCGCGCCATAATGCGCAATAACCCGCTGGTCATAACTAGCGTCATTCATGAATCGATACCGCAAATAATTCCCGTTCCCTCGGGTGGCATCTTCGATCCTCGAATGGATCCTCCGCGCGGCATCGTGGGCTTTCTCGTCTCCGTCACGGAACCAATGTCCCACATCGAGGACGAGCCAGGTCTGATTGACGGCTTCGAGGCCCAGGGCGTTGGTGCCGCGGGCATGGCCCGCGAGGACGGCGCTCGCGGAAATGGGCTGCACGCCCAGGGCTAGGGAGCCGGACGTGAGGGATTTTATTTCCTGGAGCTCGGGAGCCGTGCTCACGATGGAGGCTATTTCTTGGTAGAGGGAGGCGTTGGGTGTGAAGCTTGTGGCGAACCAGTCGAATCTGCCACGGGCGTATTTCAATACTCTGCCTTTTTGGGGGGGTTGTTAATTCTACGTACCGGGGGATTGCGGGGACAAGCTGTCCGCTTAACATCTGGGTGAGGGTTTGGATTTTAGTGTTGTCACTGGTGGTTGGTATAGGGTAGAAAGGACTGAACGCGGCTGGTGATGGCTCAGGCTTGAGGTATACCATGTTCAGGATGGCGCCAACGCTGGCGTTAGTGACAAATGCCTGCATCATGACGTTCGCGTAAGGGTCTTTGTGCGGGTTGGACTGATACTCAATCATGGCGGAGAAAAGGGCAGGCAGTTCCCTGAGCGTGTAGCTTTTGATTCCACCCCAGACATCGTGAATGGGATAGGTGGAGAGAGTAAACGCTGTGACAATACCTTGGAATGTTGTCAGTGCCAATATGGGGTGTCAGAACCAAGGAGCTCTTACCAAAATTGTTGCTGCCACCTTTGAGTGCCCACCAAAGATCTGCATGGGACGTTGCATTGGCGTTGACAACGGATGCGTTTGCAAGGACAACCTGATGCGGCGTTAACTGTAATTCTCCGTGCGATTATGGAATGGACTCCGAACCTCAAAATTCACGACGTTATCGCAGACTAGGCCATAAAGATCAGAGAGATATGATAGTCCACCTGTACAATCAGCAATGCCTCCGCCGAGACACGAAAACCAGATACAGACTCACTTCCAAGCGTGAGGCCTCCCACGCCTACATCCAATACCCTTCCACCCACAACTGTAACATTGTATGGATCGAGGTGATTGTATACATTTCCCCACTTCTGTCCTGCACCGACAGTCGCTACATTTTTTGTGGCATCGTAAGTCACACCATTGAACAAAGACATATCAATTAAGACTCCGTCGTTAATATTAGCCGCGAGTGGAGAAGGCATATGGCCGCCAGAACGAATCGCAAAGTGGACATGTTGGCTGACTAGGATCGAAATTACTTGCTGAAGCTCTGGTATATCGACCGGCTGTGCAATACATGACGGATATGCCCATGCCGTTTCAGACCTGGAGATTTTTAGTTACCGATACCAGCGGATAGCGTATTCGGAAAATGATATGTACCAATTTTCGATGCACAGCGAGGCATATCGACTCTGTGAGGGCAGAACTGTAACGTTGCCGACTACTGCCTGGAGCTCCCGGCAGGCCGTCGCACTCTTGATGCCCGAAGAAGCGAATACATCTCTCGCCGAGAGGATCAAAATCCAGAAACAAGTCCGCAGTAAGCTGAGACGAGACATTTCGCTTTAACTGGAGGAAAGACATGCCATGCTCTCGGAGCATTGATATATGTAGACACTGTCTTCTGAATCCACGCCTCATCCTTGCGCACGGTAAAGTCACCCGAGACTTCGAGGCTCATCTCCAGCTATACGCTAACAGTAGGGCTCGCTGTCGTTGAGCGGTCATCATCCTGAAACAGGAAATGTAGGCAAGCAGGCTCAAATTGGAAGTTGATGGTGTAGTGCTCCCGATTGGTCGAATGTGAAAGGATACAACAGGGTTAGACAGAGGCAGTGCCACCGTGCGAGGTATTACACAAGGATACGTCCGAGCACATCAGCTGATTCCAATCTGGACGAAGGCAATGATGCGGTGCATGATCCTAGAGAAGGATTCAATCCGGTCAGTCGGAGGTATTGCACTCAACCAAGGTGTCGCACAGGGATCTGATGCAGTAAAGAGGTGCGTACTTTCGTGGAACAATTTAATAGAATTACATGGAGGCACTGCCCGTACCTTAGATATTGCATATGTATTTGTTCCAGGCCCCCCCCCCCCCCCCCCCCCCGGCTGGGTTCCAACCTAGGCGAACGCTGTAATGAGTTGCATATTTAACGAATACGGTTTTTGCTCTACACCGTAAGGCCGATCGAAACCTACTTGAATGACTGCGCATACATGCTATGCATGGCAACGCAGATGTACGTGACTTGTTGACGCCTCAATCTCAATTGGTGAGGATTACCAGACCTAGACAGAGTCTCGTTTTAGTTCCAAGGGTAGAAAGCTTGCCTCTGACAGATTCACATCGCAAGGCTTGGCCTTTTCCGTTCATAGGGATCAAAAAGAATAGGATCTGGTAGCTCCATCATTATCATAGGTCACTTAATGTGGACAAAGGCTGATGCGGAAGCTATGCGGAAGTCTTGTAAAAGACGGAACGCTGACGTCCTAGTGCTCGCACTATCTTCACAATATCAGTCGTAGATGTCAGATAGGTTTAGTTTTTATCAGATCAATACCTTTTCTTAGCATCCGTGCTGACTTATCCCGATCTCATAGATATGAGGCAGTTGTGACAGGCTCCAGACGTTTCCTTCATTGAATCGATACGATGGGGCATCTTGACTCAGACGTTTCTCAGACTTTCGACGCTGGCGGGTCATACATGTCGGTTCCTTGGTGGGTGCCATTCGGTCGTACTTTGTCGAGACTTGTTGGGATTTCAGTCAGGCAATGGTTAGGAGGGATGCTAGGATACGCCCCATTCTATAGGAAATGGACGACCGACTGGGAAAAGGCGTGCGAGAAAATGAAGACATCATATTTTCAGAAAAGGTTCGCAGCTCGTGCGAAGATAGAGTGATACTCGAAGGCAAAGTTCCAGATTAATATCTGATAATAAGCAGGCTTTGCGAGGCAAGGCATTCAACATTTGAGCAAAGAGCAAGTTCCAGATAACGTATAATAGAGGCTATCCTCAGAAGCTCATCGCGACAAGTTTTTCAAATGGTAATACTGTCTGGAAACGGCCAAGGCACACTGCCAAATAAGGCTTATAACGCACTGTAGTGCAACGACTACTGCAATTATTATTTAGGCAGCAGCAGCTGAATACAGGTGAGGACCAGAACATGAACAGAGAATCTCTCTGCACACGTTCAATCCACCTACCTGCGTGATTTTGTTAAGTATGATAGATAAGAGCCCTGACACTACTGAAGACGCAATCAGATAAGAGCATGTCTGCTACTTACGACCAGATATGGTCATGGCTCATGGATTTTCGGGCCTAGAGGGTACAATTGAACCTCGAAACAATCAAAGTTTGTTCATCCGTAAGACTGACGTCTCGACCGTTCTCAAGTGCAGTCTCAACTATTCAAAGGTCACTGTGAGCGCAGTGTTCTCACGGCTGATACCAGCCCACTCGATACTCTTCCCCCACAGCTTCTGCTGTGTCTCCTCCTCCATACTGTCTGGAGAGCTGGCGTCCTGCTTGAGAAGGGTAAAGTAGCCGCGATCTTTCGGATGAGCGTTATTCGTTGCGAGGTTAATAACATCCGCGCCGGCTTCAGCTACGGTACGCATTGTAGGATCCTTAAAGCGAAGAATGAAACGTAGTGGTTGGATGACTAGCCACGAGAAGTAGACGAGCATTCGAGGGGTATTGGTACGCAGCGCTCGTGAGTCGCTAAGGTTGCCTGGGTTGATAGCAACGGCTGTGATGTTCCCTATCTTTGGATCCTTTTACTATTCAGCTACGCGCCTGGCGAACCCCCATGGAATGTTGGCAATTGATCCATACCTTTTCCAAGTACCGGTTCAAAGCATACATCCACATGACCACCGCCAGCTTCGAAACAGCATATCTCTGAAAGCCACGCCCGAAATTGTCGGACGGTTCATCCACAGCTGGATTCACTAGCAGGTCCAAGTCATTAGGGATTTTGGGCGGATACTTCTCGAGGCCATTTTTGCCGGGGAAGTGGGCATCGCTGGAGAACAGCACCACCCGGCCGCCATGCGAGCCAAAGCTGCCGAGGAGTCGTAGGACCAGTGCCGTGTGGGAGATATGATTTACTTGGAAAGTCCTCTCGTAACCATCTCCAGTAATCTTTGCAGCGTCAACTAGGTTCCAGTAGTAGGCGTTACAGATGATGCTAGCGAGAGGTGGGATCTTGCCCTCAGCGACTTCAGTGATAATTGTGCTCGCAAAAGTGTGCACGTCGGAGAGATTGGCAAGGTCGAGCTCATAAACCGAGGCTTTGGCGTCGGGGAATTGCGCCAGTGTCTTGCGCAGCTTCTTGGTGTGGGCGTCGGCATCTGATGCGTTGCGAACTGTCAATACGGCGCCGTACCCAGGATAGTTGGCCAGAAGATATTGGATGGCCGGGATAGCAAGCGATCCATTAGCTCCAGTTATGATTATCGTGCCCGACATGGCTTAGCTAGAGATATGACAGTGGGATTTGGCAAGCCTTAAAGAAATCATGTTAATAAAGAAGTACTCTCAAAGCAAGTATTGTATGTTACTTACTTTATTGTAATATTACTTACATGGTAAGAACATGTTTTCATCAGGGGTGTTTCTTGAAAGTTTCTGTCAGTTTGAAAGCCTGCCAACACCCGACAAAAACGGAAAGTTCAAGGCAACTGCCAATTGAAAGCGTGCTGCCTAGATAGCTACCTAAACTGCTGCCTAAAACTGTCGACGCTGGGCGCTAAGGGGCCGGCCCCGAGCGGTGCTTTGTAAGGTATATCAACCTAATTGGTGTCCGAAAGTCTTCCGGCATAATGCTTATGATTGCTGCAGAAATACATACGTGATAGGACTTAGAGCGAGCATGGGCAAGCCTCGCATGCATGGCCACTTTAAGTAGAATGGTTGTCCGCTCGCACGCCGTCCACTCGAGAAGATGGTGTGGTCGATCCGAACGAGAGTTAAGACCCACAATTACCTACTTCAACTCGGCGGACGAATACGACACTCTTTTTAGCAAATCTGCCATAAGATGGCTTCAAAGGAGCGGACAGTCGAGAATGTGTCCAAGTCTCGCTCAAGGAATTGGATATCCTACCTACCTTCTTCATTGGTCCCCTATATCGAGCTCGCTCGACTGGTCTCCCCTGCTCCAGTATTCCTGATCTACTTTCCTCACCTCTTCGGCACGCTCCACGCCGCCAGCCTCCGTGGCTCAGAATATTCGCAAGTCCTCAACACGAATCTCATACTCTTCCTTGGATCTTTTTTCTACTCCAACGCCGCGCACATATGGAATGACTTGATAGACGCGCCCCTCGACCGTCTTGTTGCTCGAACAGCCTACCGGCCAATTCCTCGCGGCGCAGTGAGCAAGCCTGTTGCAATGATATTCGCAGCCACCCAGTCTCTTGCGGCTGCAGCTTGCTTGCTCCCGATTCCTCCGGCCTGTGCCATGTTTGCACTCCCTGCGGTTATCGGTGCGGGCATGTATCCGTTCGCAAAGCGGGTCACTCACTATCCGCAAGTCATGCTTGGCCTAATACTGGCCTGGGGTATTGTCATGGGGGAAGTGGCTATGGGTGTAAATCCCTTTGAGACTACCAAGATCACGGCATCTATTGGCTGTTTGTTCCTCGGGAGCACCATGTGGACGGTCATATACGACTTCATCTATGCACACCAAGACCTTGATGACGACATCAAAGCCGGAATCAAAAGTATGGCAGTAATATATCATCAATCTGCGAAGAGGCTATTATGGATTTTTCTGAGGATGCAGGTCGGCAGACCAACACTAGCAGTTGGGGTACCAACGCTAACGTTTTGCGCTAGGCTTCCCGCCGCACTGCCGAGCCATTTCAAAATTTCCATGGTCCGTTGAACTCTTTCCTCTTCAACTATCAACAACTTGTTACGATCCTAGCCTTCGCCTATCCTTCCTAGCCTTCGCCTTGGTTCCATCCTAATCGAGCCTAGTGAGCATTCGAGCTAGGGGTGATGTCATTGGGACCCTGCATCATATGTGTAAGGCGCCAACCCAATCGGGCCTAGCACAGGGCTGAGGATCACAGATATAAGAACCGAGTTCTTTCCTGTAGATACTTTCCTTCCTTAGCATTTATCTATTAGTTAAATGACACCCATATGACTCGCTCTATGCTGGCCTCTAACAGTAGATAAATGCTAATCAACTACTCTGCTATCGACGTGTAGACGATACGAAATAATCTACTTCGTTCATTCAGAAAATTCGCAAGAAATTCTTCGAATTACTTTCATCAAAATACATACTCAATCTTATCACAATCAAACATATCTATCTATTCTTATCTCTCTCACAATGACACGCGACTCTGAATCAGTTGAGTCACGAACAGCTCGTCTGCTTAGAAGCACTGTTAATAGACGAGTTTCTCTTATTTCTTTCGATGCTTCAGCGAGATCTCAGAATGTCGCTATCTCATGAAACATCAACATGAGTCAACAACTTTGTCAATGAATTATTAATCAGTCAGACGAGATCATCAAGATGCTGATTGAGCTAAGAGATCAACAAAACATGACTTTGAAACTCAATGAGCAATGAATCGATCTACAAGTCGATCACATCAAGAGACTTGATGAGCTAGAGATCAATCAAACGACAATAGATACTCAAGAAGAGACTATCGTTGAACTACAAGAGAAAGTATTGAGTCTCAAAAAGAAACAGCGTTCAGCGAATCACTCTCGATCTCGACAGTCTACTGAGTCTCGATCTACTACGAATCATCTACTTCAGCAAGATACTGAGTCGCAAGCTTCTATCGAGAATTATACTCGACAAGAGACGTTCAAATCATCATTCAAATCATTCACAAATGATCATCATCGATTCTACAAATTTTCAAACTCATCTATATTCATTGATGAAGATGAATCGAGTTGAGAAGATTGAAGAAACAAAATGAATGATAAGCTGATTGTCAATGTTGATCAATTCGATGATGAGATCATCTGTATTATCTACATAATGTCTAGGCTAGAAGATGATGCTGCAAAGCACATCTTCGCTCGACGTTGTTTTGATTCTTCAAATTCATTCACTTCGATCTACGAGCTATTCGATCATTTGAAAGAAATATACGATGAACTGAATAAGAATTGAAAGTCTCGACGCGAATACAACGCTCTGAGACAAGCAGATAAGTCTTTCAATGTCTTCTACTTCGACTTTATGAAGCTATTCAGTTATCTCGATTATGATGATTGCACTCTGATGAACGATCTTCAGAATAAAATCAACAATCGCTTGCAGAATGCTTTATCAGTCTGTTCAAAGAACTTTACTTTTCTCTCTCGTCTAAAGAAATTTCTTCAAGATGTGAATAATAAACAGCGAGTCAACTATCAGCTACGCAGCGAACGTTGCACTGTCATCATCAAAGTCACTGTCGTATCTGACAAATGTGCTACTCTCTTGTCGATGATAACTTTGATAATCAATTATGTTAAGTTGACTATCTTTTTTATCTCTGAGTCAGCAAGATTGTCAATCATCTGCTACATTTGCAAGACTTCGAGTCACTTGTTCAAGAATTGCTCTCAGCTGAACAAGATTGACACTTCTGCTTCTTGAGCTTTCACTCTTCGTCTACATGAAATCGTCATTTCGAAGAATAAAAAAAATGAGAAAATGTCTTCTTTCGAGAATAGCGAGGCAAAAAACTAGTGACTTTCATCAAAGACGCGATAAAAGATGTGTTAATTTCTTCAACGACAAGCATGTCAGATGACTCTTTTGCTTCTGAATCTTTGATCACTGAATGTGTACTTTCTAGCAATGAAATTAGTTACTCATTGAAGTCATTGATTGACATCGAAGCTGCTGACTATTCATTCATTGATAAAGTGATCGCGCAGATTGTTTGTGATCAGTTGCAAATTGAGTCTCTGACTTTGATCAAAGCAAAGTCAATACGAGAATTCGACGATCATTATGCAAAAAAACTCATTACTCATGTCATTTATTCGAATCTGACAGTTCAAGATCATACGATTGACATCGCTTCTATGTTAATCACTCGATTAGATTAACATCAGATGATTCTTGAAAAAACACGAATGAACAAAATCAACCTAGTAATTGATATGCAAATCGATTCTCTTCGATTTTTGAATTTCAATTCTACTAGTCAAAGATCAATTGCTCTACTCTCAAGCAATAAATTAATCACGAAACAGAAGAGCTTGACTTCTACTCATATACTAAAGAGATTTTTCACTTTCGTTACATCTCAATTCAGTCAGAAATCACTCTCTTTCAGTCAAAAAAAGAGCTCAATCGAACAGTTAAAATCGTGTGATGCGACTTTAACTAACGTCAAAATTTCTAAATTGACGTCAGATTCAACGAACATTGCAATGATAAAGACTGCAACTTATAGAATGTTAGTCAAATGATCAGACGTGAAGACTTTTGCTGTTATCATCTCGAAAATTGATCGACTCATAACTACAGTTGAAAATAAGCTCGAAGAAGTGAATCTGCATGAGCTTTCACACGTCAAGACTCTTAAAGAGATCAAAGTCAAGCTTTCTCTTGAGTATCATGACTATTTAGACGTGTTCGATTGAGCTATGATCGATCAGCTATCATCTCATCGTTTCTATGATCACAAAATTGAATTGATTGACGAAGAAATGTTTTCTTGAAGCAGACTTTATCAGATGTTTGATCACAAACTTCAGAAGATAAAAAAGTATCTGATCAATCATCTAAACAAAGAATTCATTTTCTTCAGCTTCGCATCATACGTCTCGCTCATCTTGTTCATCGAAAAGAAAGACGAAAGTCTGCGTTTCTGCGTCAATTACAGAAAGCTCAATGCTTTGATCAAACGAGATCGTTATTCTTTGTCATTGATAGACGAGACTCTCGCTCATATACAAGAAAGCAAGTATCTGACTTGATTGTTGTGTTCAATAAACTACATATGCATTCAAATAACAAAGATTTGACTATCTTTAATTCTTTATTATCTTCTTTGACTCATACAAATATCATGTAATGCTCTTTGAATTAACAAACGAATCGACGTTCTATCAATATTATATGAACGACGTGTTGTTCAAATATCTACATCAGTTTTGTCAGATTTATCTAGATGACATTATCATCTACAGCAAGATCTTGAAGAAACACAAGCAACATGTACGATTGATCTTGAACAGACTACGAGAGATCGATCTACAGATAGACATAAACAAGTGCGAGTTTCATGTGCAGAAAATCATCTTTCTAGAACTATTGATATTCATTGAGAGACTGAAGATGAATTCACGAAAGATACAAGCAGTAGTGAAATAATCTACACTCAATAATCTCACTCAGATACAGTTCTTCATTGACTTCTGCAACTTCTATCAACGCTTTATCAAGAACTTTTCGAAGATTGTTCATCTCATGATTCAACTTACTCAAAAGAAGATCATATTTGAATGAAATGAAGTCTGTCAAACGACATTTGATCATATGAAGAGATGTATAATCGAGATCTTTATACTACGTCACTTTGATCAAACTCGTGAGACTATTCTCGAAATTGACTCGTTCGACTACGTCAATGATGAAGTTCTCTCTCAATATGATGACGAAGAAATTCTACATTCAATTGCTTTCTATAGCAAGAACATGTCTTCTGCTGAATGCAACTACGAAATATATGATAAAGAGCTGCTGATCATCATTCGAGCATTTGAGCATTGATGACTTGAATTGAAACTGACTGACATTTCTATCAAGATGTTCATCGATCATCAAGCACTCATCTCATTGATGAAAGATAAAGAGCTTAGCAGACGACAGATGCGCTGAGTACAAAAGCTCGCTGACTTCAACTTCAAGATAATGTATTGATCTGACAAACAGAACATCAAGATCGATGCATTAACTCATCGAGCTGACGTCGTGCTCAGAGATTCAGAAGATGAGCGCGTTCGCTATCAATGAATCACTATTTTGACTTCGAATCGAATGAAAACTGCTGATCTAAAGAAAAACATCAGTGAATCAATCTATAAACAGATTCTTGAGACTAATGAGATCGATGAGAATTGTATGCTACTTCGCGAAGCAATAACAAGAGACGAGACACAATATAAAGATATCAAATTGAAGAATTGTTGAACTCAGAATGAAATCTTGTATTATGATAGTCAGATATGAGTCTTGTTCAACGAGCTTCTACAAATGAATCTGATTCGTGAGATGCACGATCAATCATCAGTGAGTCATTTTGATATTCTTAGAACTGTGAAAGTCATAAAGCGAAACTACTATTAATCATTCATGCGAAAAACAATAGATCAATATATTCGAAACTGCTATATCTGTCAACGTTCAAAGACATCTAGAGATAAATCAAACGACTTGCTTCAATCTCTATCGATATCTGAACAGCGATGACAAGACATAGCAATGAACTTTATTATCAATCTATCTGATTCGAGCGAATACAACGCTATTCTGACAATCATCTGCAGATTGTTAAAGAAAAAACATTATATTTCTTGCATCACTGATGATGAAGATATCACTGTCGAAAAGACAGCTGAAATGCTGATTCAATGAGTATATTAAACTCATAATCTATCAAGCTTCATAGTATCTGATCGAAATTCGCAATTCGTCTCTATACTATGAAAGTTTCTTTGCAAACGACTGAGCATTTTTCTTTGATTGTTCATCGTCTATCATTCTCAGATCAATGATCAAAGCGAATGAGTCAATCAAAACGTCGAGCGATATCTTTGATTCTTCTGTTCGTATATACAGAACGACTGATTTAAGTGACTACTCATGATCGAGTTTGTCAACAATAACATCTTGTTCTCAGTCATTTTCTTGATCTTTTTCTTCATGAACAAGAACTTTCATTCTCATATGAGCTTTGACTCTGACATTATTGAGTATGAAAGCATTCGCGAATGCTTGCAGATTGATCGAATCAAGAATATATTTGAACAAATGAACAAAACATTGATCTTCGCTCGTGAAGCTCTGATCAAAACATGAAAACAAATGATGAAACAAGCTAACAAGCATAAAAAAAAGATCAATTATAAAATTGAATCAAAGATGTTTCTGAACGAAAGAAACATCATTACAGCGAAACTTTTCAAAAAGTTAGATGACAAGATGCTCAATTCATTCAAGATCACAGACTTTGTTGACTTCTTCTATAAATTAAAACTATCAGACACTATGCATATACATGATGTATTTCATTCAGAGCTTCTTCATTCTGTCGTTGATGATTTTCTGTCTGATCAGAAGAATGAATCTTTGAAATCAATAGTGATAAACGATGAGAATGAATGAAAGATCAATGATATATTGAACTTTTGATGATATCGAAGACGACTTCAATATCAAGTTAAATGAAAAAGCTATGACAATGATCTCAACTGATATAACGCTGACGACGACAAATTTATGAACGCTCAGAAGATGATTGATGACTTTCATATCAAATATTCAACAAAAGCGCACTAAGAAATAACATTCATGCAAACATGAATAGTCAAGAGAGAGAAGTAATGTTATGATTCTAGTCTTCATCTATTCTTTCTAGTCTTTGTCTTGATTTCATTCTAATTGAGTCTAGTGAGCATTCAAGCTAGAGATGATGTCATTGAGACTCTGCATTATATGTGTAAGATGTCAACTCAATCGAGTCTAGCACAGAGCTGAGAAACACACATATAAGAATCAAGTTCTTTTCTGTAAATACTTTTCTTTCTTAGCATTTATCTATTAGTTAAATGACATTCATATGACTCGCTCTATGCTGATCTCTAACACAACTAAATAACTAATACATAATCAATTCTAGATTAATCTTGAATTAATAACTCTGAAGTTTTATTTGACAAGTCAATCTCAAATGTAAATTATGTAATCAATCATTGATTGATCTAGTATTATTTATCGATTAATCATTATTTACATCATTGAATTTTCTTTTAATCAAAAATTATAAATATATATAAACTATAGAGCTTATTGATCATTTATTAATAATTCATCAATCAACGATTAATCAATCATTTTGTCTTAGCAAGTTTTTGTTACGAGCGTGCTCAGTCTTCTACTGAGACGTGCGTTCTCGAAGCGAGCCTAGATTCTATCGAGTCTAGCGCTCTTCTTTCTTCTGTACATATAGCCTTCGCATCTCGATAGACCTCGCTCTTTAGCTTTGAATTCTCGTTTACCTGATTTATCTTTCGTTTACCTGTATCTTTATGACTTGCTCTAGACATGATTCTAACATTATTCAAAGCTTTGTACATATCACACGACAGTGGTTCGCTTTCTCGTTTAGTCGAGTTTTGCAGCTCTACGATCGAAAGCAAAGAACGATCCTGAATGATCTCTTTATTGAGTCAGTCATCAAACAGAACAAGCTCTATCGAACGCAATAGACACGAACAGCACAAGCTCTATCGAACGCGGTAGACATGAACAGAACAAGCTCTATCGAATGCAATAGGCACGAACAGAACAAGCTCTGCGACGCGTTGCAGGCACGAATCAGAAGTGAGCCTGCTACAAGAACAGATAACGATTGATCTCGTCGTCGAGTCTGTCACTCGATAGTTAGTCTGCTTGAACGGCACTCGAAGTGAGTCTGCTTCAAAAACGCGTCCGATATTGATCTCGTTGTTGAGCTCGTCATTCGATAGTGAGCCTGCTACAATGACATCAGAATTTGATTCAGCAACGAACCTCTTATTCGTACCTTCTACGATTTATCTCTATTCACAACATTGACGACAACAGCAAAGATGATATGTACTGCAGACAGAGTAGCATATACTATATGTCTCGAGAAGATAGAACATATACTATATGTCTGAAAACACGAAGATATGAGCTGAAACTCGTTCATCGTTGAATATTTGAAGCTGAATAGAAAGAGTCTGCTTGAATGACAAGAATAGTGAGTCTGCTTCAATGACACGTTCGATAGTGAGTCTGCTACAATGACAAGTCAATAGTTGATCTCTTGATTGAGTCGATCAACGAACGAAACAAGCTCTACTACATGCGTGTAGTAGACACGAACAGAACAAGCCTCATCGAACGCGATAGGCACGAACAGAACAAGCTCTACTGCATGCGTGTAGTAGGCACGAACGAAACAAGCTCTGCTACATGCGTGTAGTAGACACGAAGTGATAGTGAGTCTGCTTCAAAGGCGCGTTCGATATTGACCTCATCGTCGAGCTCGTCACTCGATAGTGAGTCTGCTTTAATGACATGAACAGAACAAGCTCTGCGACGCGTTGCAGACATGAATCAGAAGACACGAAGTGATCTCTGAACTGAGCTCGTCACTCGAAGTGAGTCTGCTACAATGACATCAGAACTCGATTCAGCAACGAATCTTCTCTTATTCGTATCTTCTACGATTAATATCTATTCACGACATTGACGACAACAGCAAAGATGATATGTACTGCAGACAGAATAGAACGTATACTATATGTCTCAAGAAAGAGGATAGAACATACACTATATGCCTGAAACCACGAAGATATGAGCTGAAACTCGTTCATCGTTGAATATTTGAAGCTGAATAGAAAGAGTCTGCTTGAATGACAAGAATAGTGAGCCTGCTACAAGAACAGATAACGATTGACCTCGTCGTCGAGCTCGTCACTCGAAAACAAGCTCTATTGAATGCGATAGACATGAACAGAACAAGCTCTATCGAATGCGATAGACACGAACGAAACAAGCTCTGCTACATGCGTGTAGCAGGCACGAATCAGAAGACAACGATTGATCTCATCGACTGAGTCTGTCACTCGATAGTTAGCCTGCTTGAACGACACTCGAAGTGAGCCTGCTACAATGACACGAAAAGAACAAGCTCTACTATGTAGTAAGTCTGAATCAGAAGTGAGCCTGCTTCAATGACATTCGACAAGAAGAAATAGGCTTGAAACGCCTGATGAAATGAGCTTGAAACGCTCTATGTCAAGAAGAAATAGGCTTGAAACGCCTGGTGAAATGAGCTTGAAACGCTCGATGAAATGAGCTTGAAACGCTCGAATAGAACGATAACGAAACGAACAAGAAAGAAACTGATTGAAGCAATGAGATCATTGCTTGACTGAGAGAAGAGAGTAATGTTACGAGCGTGCTCAGCCTTCTACTGAGACGCGCGTTCTCGAAGCGGGCCTAGACTCTATCGAGTCTAGCGCTCTTCTTTCTTCTGTACATATAGCCTTCGCATCTCGATAGACCTCGCTCTTTAGCTTTGAATTCTCGTTTACCTGATTTACCCTTCGTTTACCTGTATCTCTATGACTTGCTCTAGACATGGTTCTAACAGTTTTCAAGTTGTTCAACTTTTCAAATTCTGAATGTTTATTCATTGATCAATCATTAATGTTATATTGATCATGAAGATCGACAACGAGATTCATCTGTACGTGATGATGACTACGAACCTTTTGATTCTATTCTATGTTCGAATAGAAGTCAGAAGAGTCAAGAGATCTCAATTCAACGCAGTTCGAACGATGTTAGAACGTTGCGTGATCAGAAAAGTTATCATACAGAGTTTTCACTCACATGACAACATCTCTCTCTAACAGTCACAATCAATCTACGAAGAAGATTAATGACATGTCAATGTCAGTAAGAGATGAAAAGATACTACTAGTGATTAGACAATTCAGATGCTGAGTCTGAGAGTTGTGACTGCAAGTGATCGAAGAGATGATGACTCGTCGATCACGTCGATATACTGAAACATCTTCATCACATCGACAATGTCATCAAGTAATTGATGAAAAGATATCAGATAGAATAGTCATCTCAGATGATGAGTTTGAGAGTCATGACTACATGTGCTTGAAGAAGTAGTGACTCGTCGATCACACTGATATACTGAGAAGACTTGAACTCATCTTCTTTACTTGACGTCAAGTCATACATTTATCTACGTGAAAAATTGAGAGCGCAAGAGAGCGATCAGAACACATTCTCTTCTATTGATCAGAGTCAAACATTGAACGATTGTGATTGCACATTTATACTAACAATCTATTTAACGTCTACATGACATAAGTCAAATCAAGAGAAGAAAAGAATTATTCAGTACAATCACATTCTATCTCTTCATCATGCACATTTTTCTTTCATCACATATTTCTCTGCTCAATGAATGACAATCATTGAGCAAGAGAACGCAGTTTTTGACACTACAATCATGAGCATTATGAATGCAATGAAATCAACTTCGCGATTGAAGATCGAAGATTGAAGCATCGTTGTATAGAATATTGTCAATGAAAAGCAGAGCAAAGACAATGTGTCATAATCAAACAGCACAGACACTTTCATCAAAAGTTTACTTAAGCATCACGTGCTGAATAGAAGTTATAGATTAATTACTGATAACATAGTGTTAATTTTATTGTTTCAACGATTTGAAGTCATCATGTAGTCGATGAACGATTTTCTCTCTCAGAGAATTTTGTTCATTTGATACACATAGCATAGTTTTTCTCATGAGTTGAACTTAAATTGATGTCACAAGAGTATATAAATTCAAATCAAATTAAATTGATCATGAATTAATTAACTATTAATTTATGAATAATCAAAACATACATTTTTGACATTTTTAATATTATTACTAGATTCTAAATTCTAATCATTCAGATTAAGAAACTTCTCAGTTTGTATTCTTTTTTATACTCAAAAATGAGATGATGAAAAATCAGTAAGTTGAATTGATAAATAATTATTTCTTGATTAATTATTAACTATTTCTTGATTTTTTTTTTTTTATTCTTACTCGATTCAACACTCATTATGAGTCTATGCAAGGTTCTATATAATGTAGCGAGCGCTGTGCTAGCGTAGCGCTCTTCTCGTATCTACTATCGCTTTTCTTTACGTTCTATACTGTAACTGTTCTCAATGCGAGAACTCTATGAGCTTGTTTCTTCTCTACTTTCTCTCTCTTTCATCTGACTCTTCAATGACGTCACAGTCTGAAATTGATTCAGTATGCTTGTCGAGAGTATCATTCGAATGATCGCTGTCATCGCGCTCATGATTTCTAGAAGCTTTCTCAAGTTCGTGATGTTCTCTTCACATTGCATCATCTTTCATTCTATCTTTCATTTAGAACATGTTAATAGAACGTGCTTGATCAACATTCGATCTTTGTCACACTCGCACGTCGTCGTAGCGACTTTGAATACTCGTCTCTTATGTAGAAATTGATTGAAGTCAATTTTTCTCATGCGTAGCTGCGTCAATAGTGCGCTGTAAGACTATTTCTTGATTGATTATTAATTAATTATTGATCAATAGAAATGATGTGATATATTTTAAACATCGACGTTTCGATGAAGAACTTGAGTAGCTTGTAAGCTAGTGAGCAACGACATCTGAATCTTAATGCGCTTGAGACGCATATGCTAGCTACTAGAACAGACACTTTTCATAATTCAGCGATTAGCTGATTTAGCAACAGAAATCAATCATCAGTCAGTCGTTAGCTGATTAGATCAGCTACAAGCTGATTCAACAGAGTAGAACTCATATCAAGCTATCGTGCATTCATGATTCTGCGCGATGTTTATCTTAGTAAGCTTCAATTTTACTTCATTCATTTCTCTCATCACAATTATTCAATTATCGTACATCATGTCTGTCAATGATCGCGCAGAACTCGTCTTTCTACAACGTCTACAGTCTTATTTATCATCAGTTTCAATCACAGCAGTCGATCATGCTCACAACGATCTCATGTACAATTATCAGTCTACTCAGTTTTGAAATAGATTGAAACAGATTGATTACACGTCTCTTCTTCTGTGATTGAAGATTTCAACTTTGATTGATCAGAATGTAAAGATCTTTGAGCAGAAGATTGACGAGACTGCAAAACAACTGATGATGAATATATATGATAATTCGATTCAAACATTCAATACTGAGAAGAAATGACATTTCATCGAAATCATCATCTACGCGAAACTCGTCATCAAATCTATTCTTCGCTTGAAAAATTGAATTGAAGCTTTCATTCACTTGAAACATTCTTCTTTCATGACAGAAAAGACATCGATAGAAGAAAAGAGTGCTAGTGTACATAGAAAGAGAACATTACTTCGAAAATTTACAGCTTTCTTCAACAAGTCATGAACTTCTACTGACAGACGTCGTGTGTAATGCATCAGATGCATTGAAGAATGCATAGAGTAAGTAAAAATTTCGTTCAACGAACGAGCAGACATTATGATTAATAGATTAATTAATTTTAGATTTTCTCATCATCTGAACTATGTAAGTTCTTGTATGTCGCTAGCTGCTACACAATCAATCTCATTGTTTACAGATTTTTACAGTGAAATCTCAGTTGCTTGTTCATTTTCAATACTTTGTCATCATAATCATGACTAGACGCTATCGACTGAAATGTTTTGATCATTCATATATGCTTCATTCGACGTGACTATATGCTTTTCACTCATTTTCTTCGATTTACTTCAATCTACTTCAATTTATCTCAATTTACTCTAATTTATCTCAATTTACATAATGTCAAACTTTCTTCATTATTAAGTAAATTTCGTCTTTTCTCGTCTGTCTAAGCTCGCAAGCTCATTCATCTTTCAAGCTTTCTTTTTCAGAAAACTCTCTTCATATAAGATGTTGAATGTATTTCAGTCGATGTAATTATTCACGTAAAAGAACTTCTTGCTTTCAGTTGATATCAAATGTGCACTTCATAGTATAGTACTCATATTGTAAAATCGTCGACATTCAAGATATTGAGACTTCTTGACAGTATTTTTCGATCACTGCTTGACTTCTATCATATCATGTAGAGCATTGAGTACTTCGTTGTTTTTGAGCTTTAGCAATTCTATTAAAGTTCTTGAGTATTGCACAGATTTTTCATTGTCATCTTGACGAAGTGAATCACGAACAGTGATTATAATTTGCAACTGTCTCATCAGTCTATCATTCAGAGCTTCAACTATGTCAGAATTTTCTTGATCATTTTCAGCATACTCTTGAACATAGACGTAGTCACGTCTTCAATTCAACATTTGTCTCTGTCATGCAAAAGCACATCGAATTCACTTCAATGTAAGCTTCTCAGAGTCTGTCGAGTCTTTATTTTCACATCTTCAGCATTCAATTAATGCATGAACAGAAACGAAGTAATCATTTATTCAGAAGAAGTCGATTTCTTTTTGATTCATTTGATACTTGTTTGACTTTATTTCTGATTTCTTGCGTCGAGATTCTCTTATAAAAATCGACAATTCATTCAAGAAACTCTCAATATGTGTCATCTTCGCTATTTCAGAAGCAATGCGTCAGAATCAAGAATTACTAAATCAGTTTCATCGTTGATTCAAATTCATTTCTGACAAATCTCATTCAAGCTGCGTTAAATCAAGACTTCTAGAAGACTTTGTAATTATGACTTTCATTCTCTTGTCAATCTCTGATCTGAACATGATTAAATCATGAAGAATGATATCTTTCATTGTCAACATATTGACTCGTCAAGTATTGTGATGCAGTATTTGCATTTGAAAGTTCTTTCGCTTGTTTGTAAGATCATAATAATCTTTGATCAGAAATTTATGTGCGATCTTCATGTAAGATGTGTCAAAATCATCTGCATCTTCGTATCTTTGAATAAAATTCATATAATGAGAGATCACATGAAATTTGAGATAGTTAAAGTTCTCGTCATGTCGAAACTGCTTGAATACTTCTTTTAAGACGTTAATTCTGTATATTACGTTGTTCATGTAACGCAGAGACTCATCATTGTGCGATCGATATTAAGTCATCATCACGAAGTTCATAAGAGCTTGAGCACAGTACAGCGCATCTGATGCTTTTCTAATCAATAGTGAAGTGACAATCACAATAAGCTGATGCACTATTGTTTTTTGTTCAACGTCGATTCATTACTTCACGAATAAAAAGTTGTGAAAACGTCTTAGCTCTGAATATGAAAGAACTACTTGAAATATTTGATTCAATTGCACGTCATGTGTTGTGTCTGCAATTGTCTATGAATTACGCTTTCTTTTGAAACTGATCATCGATGTTATATTCTTAATGATTGTCTCAAGTCATTGAATTAGATACATCACTGTGCTCTTCAATAGCTGATGCAAGATGTCAATCATCATAATGACGTGAATATTAACAAGTTCATGTTTTCAGACAAAGTTTTGCACTGAGTGTACTCACTTAACATCACGCTTGATATCTGCTTTAAAGCGTGAATTCTTTTCTTGATGTTTGATTTGAGTCAGTGTACTCTCATGTGTTCAAGCTTTTCGAATTATCTGCAGATTATCGCGTTAATTTGATGAAACGTGACATATAGTGCACTGCTTTTCATTTTTGATTTTCGTAATAGTGATCTGCTTCTCATAGTTGATTATAAATTCGACGATGATAGAAAAACACTGTCGAGTATAATCATTTGCACAGCGAACGTGAAACTCTCTTCTAGTTAATTTCTCAAGTGCTAAAGAACGAGAACATTAGCAAGAAAAACTCTTCATTCGATTGAACAGTTTAAACTCACGTTTTAATATTATCTTCAATGAGCGATGATATAACTTGCGTTTCAAATCTTCATTTGCATGTTTAGTCGAAGAAATAAACTTTAATAGTATAACATTAAATCTATTTTGCTTTCATCAAGTTGCTTGATTCAGATTATCAATGATAATATATACAGATCATGCGAATTTATCTTCATGATGTTGAGTTAACATGATTTTGTCTGTAGCTAACAGTACTGAAACTATAGTGTCATCTTCAGAGATCAGTGCTTGCGTATTTCATCATCAGATATCAATGTGCAGTTTCATGTACATTCAATTTTCACTGACGTTGTATACTTTGATTGATGCATATTTCAGATTACTCGCAAATGAACGATGTCTCAAGAGAAATTTCAAGACGTTTATCACGTTTCTGTACTGAATCTTGAATATATCTGTTTCAATCTCTGAATTCATTGATGAGATTTTCAAAGATGTTTCAAATTAACTATCATCAGATATTTTGTAAGATATATTGTGTAGAATGCTTTTAAATTGATCTGCATTCTTGAAGATACAATCAGCATGATGAGTCTTTTAAAACGAGATTTTGAAGTATTGATTAATATCTTCGCTACTGACTTTCGCGTTCAGAAATCACTGTGCAAAAGAAAAATCTTTCTCGTTCAAAAAAAGAAGTCATTCTGATTGAAGATTATCATCTAAAGATGATCATGAATCTTGCTTAAGTTTACTGTAGTTCAAAATGATTCTTATGAGTCTGATATATTGTTTTAGCGATTCATCGACGCTTCGTTTCTTTGTATCATTCGTCTCATCATAATTGTTTACTTTGATGAATGAGAAAGTACATGATAAATTGATAAATCTTTTAAGATCAAGTGATATTTATGCAATTAAATTCTGAAAATACTTCTGATCATCTGAAGCTTCTACGTTTTCTTCTGTACTTTGCTCGAAGTCAGAGACGTCAGTATCGTTCATCATGATCATTTCATGTCATAAATTAGTTTGAGAGTATTTGCATGTGCCTGTATATTCATTGACTGCTGAGTTCTCTTTTCTTAAATATTTCTCGAAGAACTGCATGTCATTTCGCAGCATCGAGCAGTGATTAAAGTGATATATCAGACTTAGTGTGATTCTCAATATCATTTCACATGCATGACAGTTTCGCTTCATGCTTGAAGCTGATTTCAATGAAGTAGATTGTAGTGAAAGAGACAATAAAGAGTATTGATTGATGAGTTTGACAAATTGTATTGCGCTGTCGTTATTTCTAATCAGAATTTCTGTCGATACAAGTACGTTGAACTACGAAATGTCAGAATAGCATGCAATACAAAGAATAGAATGATCAGAAATTAATGAGATCTGATATAGCAGTAGAAGCAATAACTCTTGTTTTACGTCTGATCAAGCAATTTGTTCTTTTTTACTCGAAGCTCTCTGATGAAAGCAAATTTTTCTGAATTACAGCGAGTTTAAGATAAATTATCGTAAATTTGAAATGCTTTGCACATCTCAATATTTACATCGAAATTTGTGAGTTGAAAGCAAATTTCTCTAGATTATCATTGATTTGAGATAAATTATCGTAAATTTGAAATGCTTTGCACATTTCAATATTTATTTCGAAATTTGTGAGTTGAAAGCAAATTTCTCTAGATTATCATCGATTTGAGATAAATTATCGTAAATTTGAAATGCTTTGCACATTTCAATATTTATCTTGAAATTTGTGAGTTGAAAGCAAATTTTTCTAGATTATCATCGATTTGAGATAAATTATCATAAATTTGAAATGCTTTCACAAAATGCTCAATCAGCTAGTATGTCATAGTCATAGTCTCTGCGCTTTGATAATTCTGTAGAATATTAGAAATCATTTTATATAGAGAGAATCTAACGTGCAGTACTCTTCAGATTGATGAGAAGATGAATACAAATAATTTGTTGTCAAAGTGTGTTGTGAGCAAATTTGCTCTTGCTTAGCATAATTTGTGACATGAGAACGAAAGTTGATCTTTGCTTCATCTTTAACTTATCAACTCACAATTCTTTGTTCTTCTGATACTCATTGTCATGATAAGCACTCTCACTCTATCTGTTGCAAAGCTCAGTGTGTACATCATCTGTCATCAGCGTGTAGTGAAATCTGTAAGTGGTTCAAAATAGGAAAAATGTCACATGTACTTTTATCTCACTTTTCAACATCATGACAGTAATCATCTCACATTCTATTGTATGACTTCTAGAAATTCTCAGAACTAACAATAATATTTGCATATCTGCTAGTCTTTCAATATGTCACGAAGATTCAAGTTGATTTCAGATACGCTTGCAGACTTCAACTATAATGAGATTTCGTCGAATTGAATCAAGATGATGATCACTCAAGATCTTGTCATCGATGATGACAAGTATAATGCATTGAAGATATGCATTAAACAAATGCTGAGAGACGCGAGATTACTTGAAACATCACTTGATAATAAAATCGAGAAAGAGACAGTCAGAAAGATTGCGATCATCATAGATGATGAACTCTTGCACTCTCTGATAGAAGATCATCAAGTAACATGAAAAGATGCATGTCTTATAAAATGAGTGAGACGAATAAACAGTAAGAAGAAAGATAGAGCAACGAGCATAAAGACAGAGAAGTCTGCTCATCTGATTGAGCAAGCACAATTCAGCTCAACTTCATCATTCATCTTATCGATGATGATTGACTTTGATTACATGATCTTGACTTCGAACAATATGATGAATAATAAGATGATTCATCATTCACAGCTTTTCATAGCAAATGAAAAGCAGAGCAATTTCACTCTGAAGAACATCAATTTCAATAACTATCAAAGACAGCTTGTTAGCGAAACAATGTTCAACTTTAAAAAGAAGAAAATTATCTATGAAGTTGAAGACTTTGAAAAAGTTGAGATCAGAAATGCAGTCAACTTTCATGTTGCATTGATAAATATGACAAAGAAGAGAATATTCTACTACATCTTTCGAGTTCAAGCTATAGAAAAACGTAAGAGAAGTGAACATGAGAATTTCATGCAGTGTTTGAGCAGCGCAGTCAAAAGTACAGATAACTTCACTTCATTTAAGATTTCATCAGAAGATGAAAGTGAATAACTCATCATGAAGAAGTGAAAGCTTTGCAGAGAAGCTCGTCTCAATGTTTCGATAGTGACTCTCGAAGTTCTCAACGTCGTCAAGACTGTCAGTTTCAATGAATCATTCTCTTCAACAACAGATTCTTTGACAATCAATGATGACTTGAACATGAGAGAAGTGATGAAATACGATCGAGAGCACATTGAACTGTCTTTCGTCATCAACTTCATTGATATCACTCAGACGTAAGTGCAAGTGCAAAGCAATCATGTAGTAAAACATGTTAACTTCATGATATAGATTCAAAGATCTGCAGAAACAACAAGCATGCACTCAAATGAATGAGAATATATTTCTCAAAGTCTTGCAGTTTTGAAAACGCGATCTAAGCTGTACAGACATCAATGATAAGAAAATTGACAAAGATGCAGATGCAGATCAAAATGTGCAAATAGAGAGTATGATACGAACTCTACTATTCATACAAGCGTTGAAAATATATTGACAACTTCATGTTGAAAGAATGATTCAACATGAAGAATTTCAATGCAATCAGATGAAAATGAAAAAGATAAGTCTTCTTCGCTTTTCAAAGCTACAGACAGAATAACATACTTACTTTTCTTCATTCACAGATCATTCAAGTCATAGAATTGATAGTGATGAAGCGTTGACTTCATCTTGCTCATGTGAAAGTCAGTCTCTCTCGTGAGAAGCTTGATGATAAACATCTGCTTGTTGAATCTCAGAAATTTTCTCAGAATCTTGAGACGAAATGTTCATCAGACGAGTCATGATCAATGATCTGTCTCTGCATGAAGAGCAGTTTTACAATGATGTTAAAGTTAAATCTTGAATTGATTCTGATTTTGCTGTCTTCGATCTTGATATCGAATTGACAGAGCGAATTCGCAAAGACATTGATATCTGTGTCATGTCTTGACATCAAACTGTATGTGAATCATCACTCTGAAAAGAACAAGCTTCTCTTAAAAGATCGCTTGCTGTTTCAAGATTGAAAGAAGATAGAAACAGATGAGAATGAGATTGACGCAACAGTGACAACTCTCATAGAAGAACAGAAACGACTTGTAGTGCTGACTGAATCGAAGTTGTACGAGACACATATGAAGCGTGTCATTGTCAATCAAAGAGATGTTTGAAATGAAATCAACAGAAGTAAAAGAAGAGTAACTTTGTATGATTTGCAAACATGCTGAGATTGAATACTAAGAGATAAATTTTACATGAAGAAGAGCAGAGATTCTAAGATCATAAGCATTTTATGAGCATTCAAACGTCGCATGCACTTCGTACTGTGAATCTATTCGAACACATCTTTTGAGATCTCATCAGATGATTTAGATCACTATGTGAAGATTCTGAAGCACTTTGATGAATGAAAGAATGAACACATTCTAAAGTCAAGCGATTCAGAGAAAGTGCTGTCATGAGACAAATCGATGTTCAACGTATTAAAACGTAAGCATGATGTACAGATGAACGATGAACTGCAGAAAATTGCAAGAAAATTTGATAGACTTCTCACTCTTTTTATGATTCAACGTTTATCATTAATGAATTGATTCGATGCTCTCTGCATGAAGCTATCTTCTCATGAGATGCAAGATGTGAACTGTTCGATCATCAAGAAGTATAAAGAGATGCACGTGAAACTCAAGAGCAAGACTGCAAGAAGTGTAAAAGAAGAGCTGCGAGTACATGTTGATGACTGAATATCAGACGACAAGAAGAAATCAATGTCTGTGTTCTTTTTCTTCAACTTTGTTCAGATCTCATGACAGATGAAACTGTGTATTACATTTTCATATCTTGTTGAATTGAAGACAAAGCACAATTTGATGTTTATCTGAACTGAACTTGTTCATAATAAATGATTGACAGTCGTTGATAATTGTTTCTACGATGATAATATTGAAAAACTGTACGAATCAAGCAGCAAGTTACAGCGAATCATGAAGATATTGAACAAATCTATAGTCATCAAAGATGATCAGAGAAAGAGAATTCTGATAATGTTCTTCTCTTCAATCATAGCAAAGATCGTCTGATTGATACGTCTACTTGAATTCTCTCGATCATAATTTCTATGTTTTGCATCATGCATGATGTTTTCAACTCATTGAATGTTGAGTATATCTGTCTCTTTACTAACAACGAGCTAGTATTTTATCAAGATTCGTGAAATGAATGTTGCATTCTTTCATAGTGATCTAAGTCTTGAAAATCAACAGAGCTTGATTGATAGTTTTCAAAACATGAAAGAGAATGATTTTGATCTCAATATTTCGATTGAAACTACTGAAGTTCTAAAGACAGATTACATTCTTCATCATGTATTTTGAATGATACTGATGAAGCTCAACTATATGATTTGAATGAAACAGCAGACTTTTTTTTGAATCAGTAGATATGATCAAATCGCGAAGAAGATGTAAGCATATCGATTTTATACTTTGAAATTCAATGTTGAGAGACTTATTAAAGATCATCAAACACAACGTCAGATCTTTCAAAATGATACATATGATGATAGTAAAATGAAAGAAATGAATGATGAGAAGATGAGAGAGAATAATCAGATAATAGAGACTGTGTGAGAGACTTTAGTTTAGTGCTTTTGCTTCATAGTCTGTTAACTGTTATCAGCGAATCGTTGTTAGTTATTTCAGTCAAAAGAAGTAATCGTTGACAGCAGAAGCATAAACATGATGAGATAAGTAATAAGATGCTGTGTTTTGAAAATATTGAAAATGCGGGAAAAATAACATCATGTGTATATTTTCACTGTCGTAGAAATATGACAATTTATCATTTTTTATTCTGATTATTCAGATGATTTATCTTGTCAGATGATAATTTATCATTTTTTATTCTGTTTTTACATTAGCAATGTGTTTTCTAGATATTCTAGAGATTATTAGAATCAAATTCACGCAAGATTTACGACGCGACTGTAACATAGCTAAAGCTACATCTTTTTGTATTCATCAGATTATTATCATCAAGTCTTTCAACTATCAACACAGCTTTCGTGATCATACTCTGTAATAGTCATAGAATTCAAGTGTAATAGAAATCATTAGTCTGTCTTGAAATTGAAATAACAGTATCTCATTTCTGCGCATTCTTCGTTGCATAAACAACATCGCATCTGTATTGCATTCATGTTTCTTCTAAGTCTTTGATGCTTTTCAAGACTTACTGCGATTCTGTTGCATAAGAAAAATCAACATGTTCAGTATGAGATCTTCAATGATCTTCTACAATGAATTGCAGTGACATAACTGAATGAGAAAGATGATGCAGAAAGACTTAATGATCGACAACGACAAATAAAGTGAGATCGTAATGACAATGAAGAAGAAGATGATATCTTCAAAGATATATGACATAAAACTTGATAGTGAGCTGACAAAGAAAAAGCTTCAAACGATGATTGCAAAGATTATCATCATCTTTGACAAAAAGATTGAAAGCATATCACAGAATTGACTGCACAAGACATTGATGATCATGATTCAGTGACTGAACAACAACGAAAGATGAAGAGCACAACATTAAGAGCAAACACATGAAAACATTCAGTGTCAAAGAAAGTCGCAAGAAGAGATTAGAGATGACAATACTGATCAACTATCGTTGATGTCGTGAAATGCTACAATGTTGCTGACGATGAAGAAATCAGATAATCAAACATCATTGATGAGTTCTATTCACTTAACTATGAATAAAAGACAAGAAGAGATCAATCTGCTGAACATGCAATTTGAAGAGTACAAAAGATTATTGATCGAGAAGAGAATTTACGACGTGATGAAGAATAGAATTCTTTATGATAGTGAAGATATGAAGTGAATTGAGATTGAAAATGAGCGATGCTGACAGACTGCGCTGATAGAGATGACAGCAAAGAGCTGCTGTCACTTTCAATTCATTATTGATCAACTCTCTTCAGATCAGTAACTAGAAAATTGTAAAAACTATATTAATTCATTCACTGACTTTGAAAGTAGTAGAATCAATCTTCGCTACTTCAACATTTGAGAATATGCTCGAGTCATCAATCAAATGTCACAAACTGCGATTACAAAAGATCTTGAAAAGAGATGCAATAGCTAGATTGAGAAAGACTACACGCATGCAGAACTCAAGAACGAAAATTCAAGAAAAATAAAAGAATAACTGAAAGCACATGTTGACGCTCTGATTTCATTAACAGCAAAGATCGTGTCTGTGCTATACAAGCTTATGAAGAAGATTTCATGATCGACGAGCGAAAGTTCTATTACTTTTTGAACTAACAATATTCGCAACGTTTCAGTTCTAAAGCAAAGTCTTTGATACATCGTCAGCGAAAACTTGCTCTCTAGCAATGAAGATTTCGCGAAGAAGTGATTGACACTCATGAAAGAGACACTCGATCGTCAAAAGATTTCTCAATAGACATTGCTTAATCTTTGTTAAAATCTTCAGTGATGAGATTGTCATCTGCAACGTCTGCTCTACAGACTCTTCGTTCAAGCACGACTATTTCTTTGAACAAAGATCGCGAGCAATTTCGTTGATGAAACAAGATTTCTGTCAATGTTAAAGAGCTTAGATAAATTGATGCAGTCATGAATAGATCAATCTTCAATGCTCTAAAATGCAAGCAGAGTGTTAAGATGAACAATGATCTACAGAAAATCATCAGAAGATTTGATAAACTTCTCACTGTGCTCATGATTCAATGACTATCATTCATGAATTGATTCAACACGCTGTGTACGAAGCTATCTTCTCATGAAGTGCAAGACGTGAACTGTTTCATTGTCACAAAGTATAGAGAGATGCAAGCAGAACTCAAGAACAGAACTACAAGTATGAGAGTGTATTCAACAATAAACTGAGAATTGAATTTGAATATTAACAATGATTTCAAGAATAAAAGTCTCTGTCACAAATGTCATGATTCTTCAGATGAATTCTGAGTAATCAGCTGTTTTCATGTCTACTGCAGAGAGTGTCTTAATGCTCTCATTTATAAAGTCGTCAAGCGTGACGAAGAGCAAACTGCATGTTTAGATTGTGACAGCATTTACATTGAATTTCGATCGTGCAACGAGTTAAAAGAATTGCAGATGAATGTCAAAAACAATGAAAGAACTTTCTCATGCACTTGCAAAGATCTTGAACAAGATTTCAAATGAATCAATTTCAATGACTCGATTCTTTTGTCTTTGAAAACAACGACAATGCAGATGCAGATTGAGCTGTGATTGATGAAGAAGTTGAACAAGAAGATCATCATCTTTACTTAGTTTCACATGTTGTAAGCTCTCATCATGTCATGAGTTCTCTGACTTGAGAACAAGCTAATTGCAAAACAGCATGAAAGTGCTGAGTCATCTCTTTCAACAGCGCGACTGAGTCTTTGTCAACTATCACGACAAAATGAGTCAGAAAGTTCGCGATCACATCATCATCACATTTCGCGACAATTCAATCACGAAGATCATGATCATCTTTCTCAAATGCAACGATATTGAACTCAATCTCATCATGATCTTGCGCATCATCTACGTTAATCTGTGATGAAACAACAGCGTGAAACAATAAGTCTTCTGTCACGTCTTTCACATTGATTAATTCTTTGAAATCTTCATTACTCATCATGTTGTTTAAAACAGCGTTGACGAGAAACTGATCTTGCGCGTCATCTGCATCAATCTGTGATGAAACAGCAGCATGAAACAACAAGTCTTCTGTCACATCTTTTGCATCGATCAATTCTTTGAAATCTTCATCACTCGTCTCATCATCAAGAACAGCGTTGACAAGAAACTGCAGATGCTGCAGAACAGCAAGCGTGAGATCATTGACATCATCATTAACGACGTTAAGATGCTGAATCAGCTGAAGCTGATGCAACTGTTTGAGTCAATGAGTGTTGAAGAGAATAAGAAGTCATTTATTCTGATGAATGAGAGCGAAGAGAATGAGAATGTTAATGAAGAGACATCAGCGATGAGAAATTGTGAATTGAGAGTGAGAAAAATGTTGATTGTGATTTCATGAATCTAAACTCTTTTTTTCTTCTTTTTTTCTTCTTTTGATACATCATTTCTTTCACATTGTTATCTTCTTTTCACTTTTCTTCTTTTCTCGCTCTCTAGTACTTCTCGATCAGCAACGAACACGTCGTTTGCACACTGCATGCACACACGCATGCATGCATTCAGCTAAGCTGATTTAACTTCATTCACATAGACGACATTATTCATTTTATTCTGTATTTTATTTGAATCAATGAAATTCTTCTTGAACATCTTAACAGTTTCTGTACATGAAACGCAAAGAAACTTGAAGAATGAAAAGAATTCTTCTACTCGATTCTAATCATTCAACGATGCTTTTTTATTAGATCTCTGCAGACTATAAAGTTTTGAGACAGATAATTCTTGATGATCTGAGCTTCGTCAAGCACAATACAATGAAAATGAACTCGATGAAAGATATCATGATTCTTCTCATACATCTTCGTTCATCATTCTCGTTTATGAAGTCATCAAGCATGACAAAGAGCAAACTGCATGTTTAGATCTAACTGCAACATCATGTACATCAAGTCTTGATCGTGTGACGAGTGAAACTCAGAGTTCTTCAGCAATAAAATGCACAGTTTGCGTTCTCAGTTTGCACATGCAAAGACAAATTATCGTAAATTTCTCAAAATTTATCTTGAGTAATCAGAGTTCTTTAGCAATAAAATGTGCAGTTCACATTCTCAGTTCACACATGTGAAGATAAATTTATCGTAAATCACTCGAAATTTATCTTTGATAATCAGAGTTCTTCAGCAATAATATTTGCAGTTCGCATTCTCACTTTGCATAATGTGCAAAGATAATTTATTGAATTTTCTCTTAAATTTATCTTTGATAGTCAGCTTGAACTCAGAGTTCTTCGACAATAAGATTCGCAGTTCGCATTCTCAGTTTGCATGTGCAATGATAAATTATTGCAAATTTTCAAATCTATCTACACTTTTGAGTAAGTCATGAAAACATTATCACAATCTCGATGTGACGAAGTTAGAACATGAATCTGACAAAGTAGATGAGCATTAAGATGTTAATCTACTCATTCTCAGTCAATAATTGAACATAATAGTGTCAACAACAACAGAATTACATGCTTTCAAAGATTGCATATCTTCAAGTACGTGTCGTGTCTTTTTCTTCTTCACTCTTTTTTTCTTTTATCTCAGAACTTGATTGCATTCATCAATTCATCATGTATCAATCATTATTTCACGTCGTCTTCTAAGTGAACTGTCATGACAAGTAATAAGAACAAGAAGAACTTAAACACTGCGATTGATAGTCAGATGTGTAGCATGTATTATGAATTGTTAACACGCAGTTAACTGACTCAATAATCATGTTTAGTTCATCTATCAACGAGATGTCAAAAGAAGAATTGAGAAAGCAAGCGACAATCTCGACATATCATTGAAAGAATCTGAACTCAGATCTAAAAGACAAGAACGCGAGTTTCTTGACACGTTAAACAGCTTGAATGATGATTTATCATCTCAAAAACAGTGATCTGCAAAATGACTGCAGAAGAAGACAAAATCAATGTCAATATCATCATGTATATTCTCAGTTAATATGATCTCAATATAGTTCACTAAAGTCATTCAATTTTTCAAGAACATCTTGTCAAAGAAAAAGATGCATAAGCGTAAACAGCATTCTCACTCGTCGTTATCAATCTCGTCATCTTTTCAGTTCAATGAGCGAATCTCAAAGTTTCAAAGATCAACAGAATTTTTGTCAAGTTCTCTTGCATTGAGTTCATGATACAACGCAGCACAGATTGATGATTCAGATGTCAACTCTAGAAAAATTCTTTGAGCAAAATTCAGATGACAATCGAGAACAGTCTCTGCTGCAGCTCATGTCGATGTGCTTAGATACATAGAATTCATTCTATTGACAACGATTATGACGTGTGAAGTAGAGAAGAGCATAACGTCATGATCAGAGCTGCAATGAATTCTCTTGAGCAATCTCATGTGCAATCTCTGAAACAGAGATCGCGCACATCAATTAAAACACAGATCATGAACGAACTACTTTGTTGTAAAAAGATCAACAATAGACGAAGCTTGAAAGATAATGTGCAACTCAAATCTTGTTATATCATCAATAAACTGACAGACACAGTTATATGATTTTATTGAACAATATCGAGCACAAATAATGTTTCAGATTCAAGATGTAATGAAGAATCATTATGTTTTTTACAAGAAAGTCAATACATCAAACTATGTTGTCAGATTGTTAGTTAATGATAACTTCATCAGTTCTGATATTGAAAAGATAAACATCTTCACAGACGTGATGCGTTAACTGACATGTACTTAGTCTGAAGAATGTTGTTTTCTAGCTTCGATGATTGTGAAGATCACTGCTGTCTCATTTTTCAATCAAGAAGATCGTAGTCTTGATCAATTATCAAACACAAGAATCATATTTGCTGAGCTGAAAGACGAAATCATGATACTCATAGCAATCGCGATTCAACATGTCATTAGCGAATGAACAAGTGATCAGAAGAAGATTGAGAAATGAGAAGAAGCTGCAGTAGAGAGTATAACATCTCAACTATCAATGTTCTCTTGTGCTTTATCTTTAAAATGATTGAACAATGATTGATTAACATGCAACAGTAACACATAAATGAATGATCAAGAGCTGACGAAAGCAAATTGAGACTTGAAGAAATTTGATATTGAGCATGCTGCATGAACGTGTCATAAATCATGTTGAATATCATGAAAATGACGTATTCAACAGCATTTCTGCGACGTATAATCTCAATTGCAATCAGATAGATAATCTACTGACTATTAATGTGTCTCGAAAAATCATCAGAGAACATTCTTTCTCTTCTTTCACTGATTCAAGATACTTGTCGATGTATTCTGTGAATGAGATCTTTAATCTCATAAGAAATCGAACATCGCAGCTCGAAAAGTTAAACAACACAGAAATCGCGACAGAAAAGACAAAGAATACAACAAATCAATCAGAATCAATGAATAGTGATGAACATGAAACACTTCAAGAAATATTGAATGATGAACAGAATCAAGATCAGAAGAATGATTCAGATGTGAGCGTTCGTTTTTCAGCTATAGAAATGAGTGATAACTAATGCAAGATAAATGTCTGAAGAACTTGAAGACACAACTGAAGTTGAATCTGATCAGATTTCGCTTGACGAAGTCAGAGATACATATCGACTACGAACATCGAAGATGAAAGATAGTCGAAAGATGAGTTACGTTTGATCATTCAACAACTTTCGCAAGCAGCTGAAAATAGACATTAAGACTCTGTATTATCAAAGAACAAATGAAAGTGAATGTGTATTGATGTTTAAAGACGAGTATCAGATTTTTCTGAAGAGAGTAGAGAAGAAATTGAACGTCAATGTTGACGTTCAACGAGAAAGTAAAAGTGATTATATAAAACTCAAGTGATAGTAGTAGAATATTTTGTATATGAACAATGAACACAATCGTGAGTTGCTTTGATGCTTTTAGTTCTATTGATTGCGAGTAACTTATACAATGTGCTTGCAAGAATGAAGAATCATACAAGATGTTACGATTCTAGCTACGCATCTTCGTTGATAGCTATGTTGATGACTATGTTGATGACTATGTTGATGACTATGTTGATGACTATTCTGAGAACTATCGTCGATCGCTCGTCGCTAGAGCATAGACTTGTTTCGAAGTCAACTTTATTCAGAATTAGCTTATGTTCTTCTGAGTCATATAGATAGTCGATTCTTCTCTTCTAGATACTTTTCTTTCTTAGCATTTATATACTCATTACATTACACTCATATGACTCGCTCTATGCTGATCTCTAACATTATATAAATGCTTCTTCGTTACAGACGAAGTGAAATAATCTGCATCGATTTCTTCAAATGCTTCTGCTAGTAGTTCTTCAATTCTCTATCGACTTTGATTTAGCAACTTGCGTTCGTGCAGCAACACTCATCTTTCTTCTCTCGTGAGCTGATTCAGCGAGAATAAACAAAAGATTCGAACTCGTGCGCTGATCAGCGAGTATAAACAAACGATTGAAATCATTCGACTAGGTCAAAGATCAGCGAATTAATCGTTCATTCAGATTCGCAAGAAATTCTTCGAATTTGTTGAACAATCAAACGAGATCAGTCATAGAACTGCGTGAAGTCTCTATCTCGAGAAGCAAACCCTCAGTGAGCCTGCTTCAATGACATTGTCAATGCGATGATCTATTCGCTCTCATCATTCTATTCATCAGTGAATCTGATCATACGTTCACGTGCAACTAGTGAGTCTGCTACAATGACGAGCTCAAAGTCGATCTCTTCAATGAGCAAGTCGATCAGTGAGTCTGCTTCAATGACACTGTCAATGCGATGATCTATCTTCTCATCGTTCTACTCATCAGTGAATCTGATCATACATTCACGTGCAACTAGTGAGCCTGCTACAATGACATCTTTCGTCAATGCAATGATCTATCTACTCACATCGTTCTATCTATCAGTGAATCGATCTGTCGACTCGTTCACGTGCAACTAGTGAGCCTGCTTCAATGACACTTCTATCTCGCATAGTGAGCCTGCTACAATAGACATTTCGATTCTACACAAGGCTAAGAAAATACATTCATGCGAACATGAATCGTTGAAGAAGAGGGGTAATGTTACGATCCTAGCTACGCATCTTCGTTGATAGCTATGTTGATAGCTATGTTGATGACTATGTTGATGACTATGTTGATGACTATTCTGAGAACTATCGTCGATCGCTCGTCGCTAGAGCATAGACTTGTTTCGAAGTCAACTCTATTCAGAGTTAGCTTATGTTCTTCTGAGTCATATAGATAGTCGGCTCTTCTCTTCTAGATACTTTTCTTCCTTAGCATTTATATACTCGTTACATTACACTCATATGACTCGCTCTATGCTGGTTCCTAACACAAGACACTATGAAATACACAAGCTTGTCTTCAAGAAACTAAAACTTTTGAGCAGTGCACGACATGATGTTTCAATGCGACAACGAGATAAATCTGAGTAAAATACCTCAATTTATCTATCATGAAATAATGACGTGATAAGTATTTGTCAAGAAACGTGCACAGATTACAAATTTCACATACTGATAATAACGAGCGCTGAATGTGAACACTGATCAGATGACACACATTGCACATTGTATTATTTGAGCATAAAAAGCAAATGACTGTCATCAAGAGCTACAAGTAATTGTAGCTAGCTATTAGTTGTTGATGAGTGACTATTAGAGCTTGTGAGCTAGAAGCTCGACTAAACAGATATTTTTGACTGATGCTAGCTTGATGAGCTTGTAGTCAGTTTTAGCTGATTTCGTCAAATGATCGATGAAGAATTAGAAGTTCTACGAATGTTGATGCTGTTATTAATGATTTTAGATTACATTATCAGTAGCGCAGAAAAGCGAAATTATGCGCATGATTATCTGATCATGCTCGAACATGCTGCATGATTCATCGAGCTTTAGTGTTGATCTGTCAAGCTATACTCTCGATTTTTCTAGCTACACTATTATGTCTTCTGACAGTGGGCGGTATGCTGAGTGACATGAGTCTAGTATACTTCGTTTCGTCGGTCGCAGAGACAGTGACGAGTTTGAGTCTAATGATCCAGAAAGTTCAGCTCAAACAATCTGAGAGCTGCAAGTGATGGTTCGGAAATGGCTTCTGAAGCGCTGAGGGCGCTATGGCAATCGAATTACTTGGGCAGTATGTGAAAACTGTCAAAACCAAGTAAGATGTTACAGGGCTAGCGGGATGAGAAGTGCACAGGGCATGGGTGCCCGTAATGATCAATTACTGATTGTTGGAACACGAGGTCATATGAGGGCATATTGATATATTGGTTGTTGCTGTTAGGAGGCTAGGAGGTATCTAGGTGGAAGGTGAAAACTCTACTAGAGGGCCCCAGCCCTACCAGCCCTATGGAGGCGGAGATTACCATCTCCCCTATTTTCAACACTGATATGGCTAATTGTGGGATGGAGCCGTGAAGGCCTGATTGGGCTGGTTTTGGTTTAGTAAAGCAAATGTACTCAATACCTTAGGTAACTAAAGTAAGGTAGTAATATGTGCTCTGTAGTGTGACCGTTGGGATAGGGTGAAACCTTAGAAACCCAACCCTACACCACCCGCGGGTAGGGTTTGGGTCCGGGCGTCAACCTAACGGGTAGGGTAGGGTTTAGAGGATGAACCCGAGCAGCCGAGCTCGAAACTCAACGGATGCCGAGACCTTTACAGTACCCCGCACTAAGTCTTCGACTACCTTACGAAATCACAAAACCACCCTCCCCACATGCATGCGATGATGGAGGGAGCCATGGAGGTACTCGTATGCACGGCAGCAATTTGCCACGTCACCCAAGTGTTCTCTGTCATCCGTAATGTCTGTTCTAAACTGGTGAAGGTTTTGAATTAGCGTGACATGCGGGCGTGTACTGAGGGGCCCTTTCCAACGCATGCAGACCCAGAACAGGACTCAAAAAAACGACTCCAAGTCATGCATGTAGCTCGGTTCTTTATCGAAGAGAACACCGATCGCCATGAATGGTTCAGTGCCCGCAATCTTCGATGCTTCAAACAGTTCTTTGGGCAATGTTGATTGAAGATTCAGTTCTGTCAATAAGAAAAGTCGACGCTCGTTTGAACATAGCAATGAACGAAGAAAGTGAAAGTTTATATCGACCATAATGTAGCGAGCGCTCAGTAATACTAAGTCGTAATGATACTATCAAAAGATTGGTATTATAATGTTGCCAACTTGTCTGCAAAGTCCTCCCTTGCTCTTTTGAGAACATCAGCCACCCGGAAGTAAAGTTCTCGATCCTCACTAAGCCACCGTTTCCCCCCTGGAAAGACTTCCTTCCACAGCTCCTGCATGCAAGGAATCAACGGCTTGCAGTATTCAGAGAAGTTGACCTTCATTTCCTTACTAAAATCATCTTCCAGAACCAGTCCAATCTTCAACTTCGCAAGTTCCTTGATTGACTTATTGTTCCAGTCCTTGAATTCTGTTACTATCCTTCGCTTTCGATGAGGTTCATCCCAGTGAATACAGATCCAGAATAGCACCCAGAAGAATGACTCCAAATCATGCATGAAATTATGATGCTCGCCTTTGAGCGCACCAATCGCCATGAACACCTTCGTACCGGTCTTGCTCGGTGCCCCAGATGCTGTGTTGGCATTCAGTCTGACTGCGAGATCGAGGTCGATTAGAAACCCGTCATCCTCTTTCTCGGTGAGCATGATATTTCCATGAGAGATGTCACGATGAAGAATGCCGGCGTCCAACAGAGATTCGTGCCCTGGAACCCATTAGCGAGCTTCGCGACGCTCAAGATGCGCTACGTACCACTGATAGCCCCAACCAATCCGTTCAGAACAGCCACGAGAGAAGTCGCTTCTTGAATGGTCTTGCCGGCATCGCGAGTGATAACACGTCGACGGATTCGATTATGAATAGACGTCGCTGAATCCCTTGATCGACGGCTTGAGCGAGACCTCTTGTTAGGTGACAACGTTATCTGAACCAAACTTGACGATCGCTTGCGTGATAGACTTGAACCCAAAGATTCCGAGGTTGATACTTCGGAGTCGACGAATAATCTCTGTCTGAATGAATTGCGACCGCATGTTTTCATCAACCCTCTTCGTACATTCTCGATGATGTCATCGTTCTTCCCGTCAATCTGCACCGTCTCATGATGATAGTATCGAGCGATGTTTTGCACGCCTTTATCCGTTGCCTTCTTGATGAGCTCCCCCTCTTCAGATCGTTCCTCATACTGCCATGAATCTTTGATGATGAGAGATTCCTTCGATTTGTCTCCGTCGCGATACGCTTTCCAACAAGTCGTCGCTCGACCAGCAATCATCGCTTGCTTTTTGATGAGCCGCGTAAGAATGAGTCTTTCGATCTGATCATTTCGAGTGATCTCCACGTAACACTTGCTGTCTGATTGCCGAATTGTGGGATCAAGACCGAGCTGCACGTCGTTCATCAGATGATAGCCGAGCATGACATGAACGAATTTGAGTCCGTCCTTGTTGATATCGAACGAGGAAGATCCGGAGCTGCCCGACCGATCGAACTGCCACAACCGCATCAGAGATCCACACAGAGTAAATCCAAGAACGAACCTTCGGTCTTGCGTGCGGAAAACCTCGCGAGCGTACGTGGCTAGGTCCAGCCATGCTGAAGTCTGCCTATCTTCGTTGGGATTGCTCTTCAACTCTCCAGCCACGAGGATCTGAGCCCAATCGAAGATCGGTATATCGATCTTCTCGTCACCTCTTTCATCACCTCTCTTGCTCTGTTCATGATGTGCTGTAATACCAACGTCCATCTTCCGTTTAGCAGTGGATCCGTCAAGATAGACTCTAGGCCCTTGATATATCCACCGACAATGTGCAGGATGCAAGTCACGTTCATGAATTAAGGCCATGAAGCGCGCCATAAGACTTTGAAGCCACTCCAGTACAAGTTCCTCCTTGGCACTCGGATGCCACTTCGTCCAACCGGAGCCGTGTATGTAGAGTGGTGCATCTCCTTCCTGGCATGTATTGAACACCTCCTCTGCCAGCTCATCAAGTCGCGGGACCTGCCCGAAGATGGCGTTGACGAGGTCAGGGATATCGAGTCGGAGGCTTGGGAGGAGTTCTTCTTTCAGCGCGTCATCGACCTGACTTCTGTGCTCGGATGTGTCTGCAAAGCCGCTCGAGTTGAAGGACCAAGGCGTCTCCTTGTATGAGGATGTGAATGACGGGCGAGATGGGGGAGTTGTTATCCGTGAGAGTGTGCTGATGAGGTTGAGGACAGCATTCCAGATGTCGAGATCCGATGCCTTCCTGATAACAAGTCGTGATAGCGCCCGGTAGTGTTCGTAGCTGAAGTTGCCATTTCGGACACGCCTGAAAAGCGTGGATAGCTCAGAAGCTATGTCTTCGTTCTCGGTCTTTGAGCGAAGATCAAGTGCGACTTCGTGGCCTTGCAAGACATGTAGAAGTTGCGATATTGCCTTTTGAGGTTCTTGGTCGAAACTATCGACAGCGCCATCGTAAGAGAGAGAAACCGGTTCGTAATTCTGCTCTATTTTTCGAAGTGGCTCTCGTAATTGATCTAGAGAGTTGCGTAAAGGATGCTTTGCGATAATAACGCGATCATCTGGCGAGAGGTTGGCCATGTCGAAATAGGAGGCGCCATGGTAGGTCTGAATATTATGTCTTATTGCGGGTTGCCAAACGAATCTGTGTTGGCGATAGGTTGGAATGGGGAAGGGAAAAGGCGATATAAGCGCGAGATGGAGATTTCGGATGACTAATAGAACTAGGCTGTCAAGGGCAACCATTCCAAATCTCATCCTCCCAAATTGCCAACAACGATCCCCACCACAACTAAGGTAGAATAGGTGCGAACAGCTGGAAGGTGCGATTTAGCTAGCTAAGTTCCGGGCTATAAAGCTCGGATAATCTCTCTAGAGAAAATAGTATCCTTCTTCTACCCAACCAACCAGAATTCCCCACCAGTGTTTTTGGCGACACCTGGAAGATTCAGGTGACCCTGAAGAGAATCGTTCTATCTAAAGTCGTTCTACAGTCGTTCTACAAGTTGTTTTTAGTGGTTCTACAGGTTGTTGCTGACTCTATTGCTCAAAACTTCGGCAAAACGAGATCACTGGCTGTCTTACAAAAGATTTTGGCGCAATCAGCGCAATTGGCAGCCAAATAGCAGTCACTCAATTTTACCATTCTAATGTTGAATTAATCACTAGTTATTGCGATCGTATAATAGATTAATTCATAATTAATTTAATAAACTAACTAAATAATAGCTATTTACATAGTTTAATATGTGCGCAAAGGAAGCAAATAGGGAAGCAAATCGGGAAGCAAATAGGGTAGAAAGCCATGGAGGGAGCCATGGAGGGTGTTTGGTAGGGAACCATGAAGGGAACCATGAAGGGTGTCCGGTAGGAAACCATGGAGGGAACCATGGAGGGAACCATGGAGGGAACCATGGAGGGAACGTGTAGAAGGGCAAGTCTATAAGGTAGTGTTTAGTAGTAGTAAAAGTTTCCCTCCATGATGTAGTCTTCCAACAAGCAGAACGGTTCCAGAACGGTTTCAGCCGCGATTAGCAGAAACCCTCGAGTTTATACTGTGGTACAAATACAGAAATAAACCCAACCTTCAACCCCCCCAACCCCCTCCACCGACAACGACAGCTGCCACGCCATCCTAAAAGCCCTAGAGGCCGATTGCGGTACCCCCTCCCCTCCCCACCCAACCGCACAGCCGACTAACGCCCCCACCCTAACTCCACAGACACCACACCCACATCCACACCCACACCCCTCCCCCTCCGCCCAGAAGTTTCCACGCGCTGCTGTGCGCCCTTCGTTCGCGGTGGGCGCAGGGGCCGTAGCAGGGGGACGACGAGGCCTACACGGTCGTCGGGGAGGAGTGTGAGTTCGAGTTCGAGTGTGAGTGGTGGGGGCGGGGGGAGGGGAGGGGAGGGGGGGAGGGGGGTTGATGGGCTCGAGCACGAGCGCGAGCACGATCAGTAGGGGGGGTTTTGCGAGCGGGGTGGTGGGGGGGCAGGTGGGGGGGTGGCGGTGATGGGATGGGGTGGAAGAATTGGCCAGGGGGGAAGTTGGAAAGGGGTTGTTGTTTTTCCTTTATGTTCTTCGAATCGTTAGTTTTGAGTTATTACCTTTGGAAGTTTCTCTGGGTCTTGTTCTGCATTCCCTCCTTATCAGTTTATTTCTCTTCTTCCTTGGCTGTGTTTTCTCCTCGCTTTCCTCGTCTTGACGGATTTCGGCATTTTGAGGTGTTGTTTGGAGAAGGGCTGGGGTTTGAAGCTCTGTGGGTTGGAAAAAATAATGGTGGTCTGCAGTGTGGACTACCCTCAGCTGGCCCTGAGCGGGAGATTTGAAGGTGGAGGTTAGAAAAGAGTGAAGGAGATGAAAGGTGGTATGAGTGGGGTCAGCATATTGATATACAAAGGCAACTACCTTAATAGTACTTTGTCGACGTACAAAAGAGTGAAGAGCTCAAATGGATATCTATTACGGCAATCGAAGGCTCCAACGCCAAAACCCAACTTTACCTGTGGTTATACAAGAACATAGCCCGTGTTTCCCGTGGCAAACCATTAGTGATGAGCGAATATGTTGAGGTGCGATTGTAGAGTGGGAAAATACAGCAGCGTCCGCAGTGGGCAATCCTCCTTTGTCCTGGTAGAATCCACCTCTACTCATGGTAAAACTCCTGGCGATAGTAGATGAGTAAACTGATGTATCGTCGTTACTGTCACCATTGTGGATATTGTAAGTCTTGTTGCACGTTTCCAGTTCCACCTGACTGGCTCTCCATTTCGAATTCCCGCATGAACTCGTCCCATTCCGTCCAGTTGATTGGTTCCATCATGTTGGCATCAGCCAATGGAAGTGTTATATCGAGTAGGTATTGCTGATTGGGGTCAAATTGATATGGTGGTAAACCAAGTTGAGGCGTTCCAATTGGCAGCAAATCTCCCCCTCCCAACAATTTCGATTCTGGCGAGAGATCCGGGATTCGTAAATTATCTAGAGGGGGCATCTCGAGTGGTACGGTTTGGGCGTTGGTGACGTCACTGTTGTATACGTTGGTGCCATCCATCATTGGAAGATCTCCGATTAACGCTGTCGCACTGCGCCTGTTCGCTTGTGCTTTGCCCATGAGCTTCTTGATCGGCCGCCACAGCATGCCTCTTGTGGAATCTGCTATACGCACCGCCCATTCATCATACACGAGGTCAACGATTCTCCACGCTCTAGCCACTAGCGGGCCTTTATCCTGAACGCAAAGCGCGGCAAGAGTGACAGCCAGGGCATGCCACTGGACCCAGGTACCGAAGAGCCATCTCCATTGTGCAAGGGTAGGCTCGCGCTCGAGAACTTGAGCATACTCGAGGACTTCGACAGCAACCTGTAAGAGATTATCTCTTACCATGCCTTGTGGTGGAGAAACACGAGCTCCTTGCCGGAAAGGATGGTAGACACTTAAGTACATCCTGGATATAACAAGACGTGCTACCGTGGTGGCCACGAAAGCTATAGGGGTAGTTATATCGCAATAGACTAAATAGGTCTTTTCGATATGCTGGTGACACTTTGTTAAAATGCGTGATCTCTCTTCGAACGTCAGCGATAGTGGTTTCTCTTCGCTGTCCATCTTCAGCGGATAATGATTGAACCGCCGTACGGCAACAGAGACATCATGACTGATGCGCGAAAAACTCATTTCTGTAAACCCTATCCTTTCCGTGATAACTTGGCTATCAGGATCCATATCTTCATCATTGATGTTCAATGGCACTCGCGTGTTATACGTCCCTTCCAGGACCATATTTTCTGAACCTCGATCTTCTGATGACCGTATATCAAGCATAGCAATCATCCACCACAATCGTCGACGAAGCTCCTTTGTAAAAGGTGAATAGCCAGCATTGGCGTTTTCTCTATTCAGGCCGAGAGCATGAGCGATGCGGATGGCTACACTAGTAAGGGTCCAGCTAAATCTCGTATCATCATGAACCCGGACGCTAGACTACCTGTCTGTTAGCCATTGTCGCACCTTATTGATTTGGACAGCGCCGAAGACCTGCGGGCTTGCTGTGCTTGAAGATTATGAAGCTTGTGGCTCTCTGCTGTGAAATACTTACAAGAAAGATTACCAGCGCCTGTAGCGTACGCAATTCCGTACTATTCAGGATGTCTGCCTTTCCAAGGGCAACTTCAACACCTTGTCTATATCGTTTCAACAAAGAGTCCTTGTCGGCCTGGAACATCTGCACACATTGTTCTGGGGTAAGGGATATAATTGCCGAGTAGTAGATAGCAAACAGTAACGCTTCCATGCTTTTACCGCCGGGAATATCATCGAGATTAGAAGATGCTGCCGCAACTTGTCTCTGTAAAGTTGGCCTATGCAGGAGTTTGTAAACCGGATCGCAATTTCGAAGGTATAGGGTACACAGCAAAGAGATCTCAGAGAGGGAAGGGTGCAACAATCGTAGAGGTTCAACATCCGAAGTAGATCCAAACATCCAATTTTGGCGAGAGTTATCAGACTCTGGGGTGGTTGTGGTGTCTTCTTGCTCATCGGAGTCATCGTTGAGCGTTTGCCTGAGCCCTTCGACCTAGTCCACAGATTTAACACTGTTTACCCATTTCAAGGATTCAACCCCGAGACATTATTCCACTCACTTCACTGGTCAGGCTGTTCCAGAATTGACTGCCAAGGTATCTATCCAGTCCTCCGACGCCTTCCTCTTTCACAATCACCTTAATTTCATTAGCCCCCAAAGGTTCAGTTCGACATCCATCGACAATGTTCGGGCCGCCCGTTTCCGGACTCTTTCGTACTGGTTCTCTTTCCTGGCCCTTTTGGCCACAGTCGCCTTCTTGTCTATTCTTACTCTGGGCAAGGAGCTCTTCGAGCTTGTTGAGTCTCTTGAGTATTTCTCCATTCGTAGCCTTGGACCCCCGTTTTCTCCCCCTGGGCAGTCGGGCGCGATCCGGAAATGTACAAGACAGGCCCGAGCGATCGCAAGCCACACATGGATGAGTCCTGCTGCATTTCACCTTCCGCTGTCGGCAGTTAACGCATGTTACGCGGTAATCAGCACTTTGTCTAGGTGTCACAGTGGCGGTATTGGCTTCTTTGGTGGCTCCTGTGGCAGCACCTTTTGCGGAGCCCTGAGTCTGCGAAGGAGAGGAGGTACTGTCTGACATGGTTTTGGCAAAAGCTGAAGTTGTCGACTGGACTCTTGGAAGATTAGCCCCCGCAGTTTTCGCAATGTTGGATTCTGTTGGCTACCTTTTGACACTCGATTCCTCCAACACGTCAGATAGTCGTTCCAGGCTGCCGTCATACAATAATCCCATGCTGGAAGGCTCGGTTATCTGCAAGTCCAACCGTCATCGCGCTGGATATTCACGCTAATCCCGAATAGTAGAATTGGCTAAGATTTCTAGCCGTTAGGGCTGATATCGCTGATGAAATACTACCTTATCTTAGGCAAAAACCACAATCCTCATCACAAACCTTGGTATTACTAATTCTATGGAAAATGTAACTGCGATTAGACACACGTTGTTCTACGAGCTCATATATACTGTTGTATGCTGTAGATCTGGAAGGTGCTGAAGCAAAGCCGTCAGAGTTAGTCCGGCAACATAAATTGCCTATTCGGTGTTGGCGCAAATTTACTTGAGATAGGACTGGATAGGTAACTCGATAGTGCATAAGCTTATTAGGGCGTAGTCATTTATGAAGCGCCTTCTCGACGCCGTACATGAACGCCTTAATAAACGCTTGCAAAGGTGGTATAGTGGAACAGCAAAAGCGACATCAGGAACTTCACATCCGCCTAGCCGCGGATAGGAATGAGCTGAAAACTAGAACAAACAAGGTAAAAAGCAGGGACGAACGCTAGACTTTCTTTTGCTGGCAACAAGCAAATGAGCAAAAGCGTGAAGGGCTGGGTTACCCTCTCCTCAGTAGAAATGCCCCTTGGGCAACGCCGTAAACAGTACTGTTAATGGCACGGTTACAACCACACTCCAAATAAGTGCCTGCAGAGCGACCTTGTCTTGCATCAGTCGTAGGCTCTCATTTTGCACCCACACCGTCGTGTCAAAGATTTTCCTAATCATCATCTTCGCCCGGTATTTCTCTACCCATATCTCTGAACCGTATGAGTTTGCGGTTCCGAATGCTTCGAGTGCGACATGTCTCCTTTTCTTACCGGCGCTTTGAGACATGCTAAGAACGTCTGAGCCTGCAAGCGTAGCTTGATCGGAATCGTCCATTGAATAGTTCGACTCGGCGTCCGTGGTGTACTGTTCCCATGGTCGCAGATGGCGATCATGGGTGACGTATAGAACGAGGCATATCCCATTAGAACCTGCGAGGAGGAAGCTGAAACCCAAAAACCAGGCCAGAGCGGCGAATAGGCGCCACCAGCGGGACTTGAAGGAAAGAGTGAGAAGGATAGCAATGACGAAACCGAAAAGAATATGAACGGCTCCGAGGACTCGGCCGAAGACCATGCGGGGCTGGTTGCCGTTGCACATGGACCAATGGATAAAATTTGGGTGGGAATAGTCACGAAGAGAGCGGGTGATGATAGAGGCGGGGATGGAGAATGCAGAGGGGTGAGTCGTGTGTTGAAGAGCGTGGAGCTGGAGGATTTCAGTTGTTGGCTGAACAGTTGTGCGGGAATGGAAATAGCTTACGCAAGCTGTACGATCCTTGTGGGAGAGATTCAGCTCTCGGGGAGAACCAGGTGCGAGGTAGTGGGTAATTATTCGGTTGATCTCTGAACGGAGCGGTTGAATAGTAACTATGACAATCAGACTCTATTTCCTTATTTAAATGTACTAAACCTACAGGCTTGCCATTTCAGACCTGTCTGAGCATTGGCATACTCGATCGAGTTCATCGTGTCACCACGAAGCTTCCCAGACATCCATGACTGCTTGTCTGAGATGGGCGAGAGTGGTATGTTTTTGGAGTCGAAATTGATGGTGTAGTCCATTGTCTTCGCCAGTGTTCTGTCCGACTGTCTGAGATTTGGTTCTGCTGAGTATCCATATGGATGAGGTAAAGCTTCTTCGTGCCACGGTGGGGAAAGAGCTTGCTCCCGACCTGCTAATCCGTAGAAGCGGCGCTTGTAGTCCCGAAGCCAGAGATAGAACTGTAGATTTTCTGCGTCATGCGAGACGTTCATCAAGTAGCCCATAAAGTCTTGGAGAGAGCATGGCTGTTGAGATTAACGGAGGTTCTGTTGTTAACACAATTATCCAGTGGCCTACCGGCATTGCTCTGTTGGCGACCACATTTTCGAAACATAGCTCCGGAGGAATGGCTCGTCTGGTCTTTTCGACATACTTTTGGTAGTTGAAGCTATCCATGGGCCCGGTGTCTCGGACATAATTGGGACGTCTGTAGAACAACAACGACATCTTGAGAGTACTCTTTGAATCCCAGCCATGCAGTTACAAAGGAAGAGATTATGAGAGAATGTGGACAAGTATTACTGTAAGTGGGGAGCAGACGTAAAAATACTCGAAACTTTCAGAAGCATTGGGAAGGTGGGGGGGGGCAGTCTCTAGGTAAGGTAAGTAGGTAAGTAGGTAAGTAGGTACCAACGGTGAAGCCATTGATCAGGCGCACCCCACCAACAGTGAATGATAACAAATATCAGCTCGAAGGTACAGTAGCCGCTAAGGCGTTTCATGTTCATTTTAGCGAACCCTCGATTGCTCCTCGTACCTACTGGGTCTGGCCGTTTACGGCAAGAGAGCAAAAGAGCAAAAGAGGGCAAGTTGGACCTTGGATCTACACATCGTGCTGCATGACATGTGCGGCTACGATGCGCTTTCTTTCGAATAGAGTGGCGTAGGTAGAGTGAAATTTATTCAATTGACCGCACGGCCTCCGCGTTCGATCGGAAGAAGGAAGATGTACGAAGTACTCCTGCAGTGCGGGAATAATGCGGATACATAATTCGAAGCAAACATACCTAGACCTATCGCTATCACGGGACTGGGGGGCTCTGTTTGGGGTGGTTGGGTGGTCAATAACTTTCATGACGTCGGTCGTTGTTGAATGTCGGGAAGATAGGTAATGTTCTGTACCTGCAGTCCATGTGTGAACGGCATGCAGATGCATCGTCGTTTGGAGTGGCCGAATCTAGCAGGTCAAAGTTCAGTTCACTCGTTCCAACAACATCGACCTTGTCTTGATCAAGCAACAACCACCAAAGAATCGACAATGTAGTAGGTACTTTTGGCGGACACGCGAGGTGGCTGGATCGATGGAATTCAGTTAGCCTTTTCTGGCCTAGCGTTACAACGTCCATGAACGTAAGGTTAAGATGATAGTAATGTATTCCGTAAGAGGCAAGTGACACAACCAACCAATGGCACTTAGCTGCACATTCTACGCTTACAGAACTCTGGACATGTCCCCACACGTCACATAAGTTGACAGCTGCCTTCTGCCACTGTATGAACAGGCTCAATGTTCTCGTGGGGTCCGAAACATGTCGTGTGACCCGAGCTGTTCCTTCTCCGTCACCAGAATTGTTCCTTGTCACTTGGGTCTCACTTCCAAAATCCGAAGAGGGTCTTTCGCGTCTTCCTTCCGCTGCTCACCGTTCTTCGTCCGAAGCGCGGCACGGTAAACGTGCTACAGTAGTCTACGAGCCATGGCGAAAGTCAAAAAGATGGGGATTCGGGGCGATTCTGAGACATGCTTAGACTCTTCCAGGCCGCTCCCCTCGAGCGTCAGAAATCGTGGATTCAGTTTATGAGTGCACAAGCCAGACACCCCTCCATCCACAGGACATCCATTCCAGCACCCTCCCAATGTATACCACAAGAGCTGGCGATGATGATGTAATTCTACCCAGCTATGGAGATATCCGGCTTCCACAATTCTCCCTCGATTGTTCTAGGTATCGGGGTACGAAAGTGCTGCCTCTGGCAAAAGTTCCTACACCCTAATGCCTCCATCATATCCGTCGTTTCGCCTCACGTCCTACCCCTGCACTCCTCGCAGAACCACGGCCCACTCGGCTTCTTCGTTATTCCTACGCAGCCCGAGTGAAACCATTCATACGGACAATCCCCGTTCCGGCACTTTACCATATTGCCATATCTGACGCCGCGACATGTACAATAATATTCGTCTCCTTCCTCTTCTTCTTCTTCGTCCTCTTCTATGCCGTCCACACTCTTTCCGCCCTCTTCCTCTTCTGTCTCATGTAATTTTCCTGTGCCTTTTACACCTGAATCAACGTTCGTAGATACAAATGCCCCATTGCTCTGACCTAAAGCTGTCTGCCGTGCCGCAAAAAAAGGCTGAGAATTGCTTGGACCGTGGAATGATCCTGGCATGTTCGTTCTGTTCAGTTCGATCCTCTGCAGATCTTTTGATCGCTTGCAGACTTTGACGTTGTTGTTCGAGAAGCATCAACCGCATCTGGTAGGCCCTTAACGCTTCGTTTTCCGCTTGGACTGGGCCGTTCGCGAGTTTTGCGGCGAGTTGGGGGGGCATCTCGGATTGCTCGGATTGCATGTAGTTCACCTCGCGCAGCAAACAGGGCCCTCCAGCGGAAAGCTGGGTCTGGGTGATAAAGAATCTCAAGTGGTATACTGTACTACTCGACTGCACAAGGTCCGCTGAGTCGATATACTTGAGCGTATTGGCTTTGGAGATTCGAAGTCGCCTTGCGGAATAATTGTTTCGAGCTCCAAGCTTCTATTCTGGGGACTTATCGAAGGAACGCATAATCTAGTCGGAAGTTACATTCGATGACAAAGTACTCCTCGCCTGATGACGAAATTATAGCGGTGAGGTTCAGCTTCCAGAATTGCTTCGTCAGCCTCTTTCCGGCCGGAGCCGATTGGATTTTGTTGCCAGGTGTACAGTGTATTGGAACTGGAATCCAAGTCAAGAAACAACTGGGTTATCATTGTCGTACCAATCAATACTCCAATAACCAATTATTCGAAAACTGAGAGCAATACTTCGCCACCATCGCGGATCTCCCTGCCACTGTCCGGACTCCCAACGCTGTCATTCTTCTAGCAGCCTCGCCCTCGCTAATACCGACATCTTGAATCCTCCCAATGAGAAGTGTTACAGTACTATGCAACATAAACCAGCACGTTTTGAAGGAAATTATTCCATCACACATACAGGTATAATAAAACCGCCTCTCCTACGAATTCTTTCGTGCCAGCATCTCTCTTCTGAGCCAGCTCGCGGTCTCACAGTGCGGTATTATTTCGATCGCTGAGGAAGGAGCTGGTCACTGGATTTGCAACCTTTTGATTAGGAGTTTAAATGGCATGCTGCTGTCTTCTTCTTCTTCTTCTTTTATTCTTCTCTCATATTTCCATCTCCATATACGCTCCTATATCGTTCTTCGCATATCTTTAAAGCCCCCAAGCCCCTCATCTCCACAACTCTCACCTGAGATTTATCTGCTCTTCCCCATCGCCACTACCCCTCCCCCTTCCCTCTCCCTTTACTCCTTCCCCTCACCCTTTCATCGCCACTAAAGACATACAACGAGCTCCCCCATCACAGAATCAGCCCTTCAGCTAAAAACTCGCCACCACTTTTTGCTACCACTTGCCGCTTTCTTGACACTTGCTCTCTCTGCCTCTAATCTCCTTTCCGCCTTTGTGAGATTCTTGGCTCGAGTTTCGACCAACGCAATGATTTTCTCGTTCTTTGTCTCTCTTGCCATCTTCAAGTACGACTTCGAGAGGTCATACGTGCCGAATTTCAGAAGGAGCTCGAGGCTGCATACCTGTTGCTGTTGTATAGCTGCATACAAAGCAGTGGGTGTGATGATAGCACCCAGATCGACCATCTTCTTGACGAGCGCTACAGGCTGCATCTGGGACACCGCAGCGTGAAGAGGACCCCGGCCGGGAAAGCCACCGTCGTTCACGTCGGCGCCATGATCCAGTAGATAATTGGGTATCAGCGGATTGCCGCCCACACATGACTCCATTAGCGCAGTGGAGTTACTCGATTGAAATTCCATGTTAATGATACTGGGGTTGTGGGAGTGGAGAAGCTGAAAGGTCTTGAGATATGGATTTGCGAAGAGTTGGCGGAGCATAATGGGGTTGTACATATTCCATTTTGGATATGTGCTGAGCAGGAGTTCGAGGATCCCAGTATGCTTTCGCTCGACGGCCGTGAAGATCATCATCCATGCGGGCAAAAGATCCTCGGGAACTGCCGAGTCGGTTTGGTTCTCGTCGACTAAATGGAGCAACTGGCGTAATCTATACAGATCACCAGATGCGCAAGCCGCTATTAACTCGGCCTCATTTAGATAGATTCCCTGTTCGTCCGGCTGTTCTTTCTGGGTATGTTGGTCCTTCTGAGAGTCCACGGATTCAACCGCAGTCTCCGAGGAATGGGATGAAGCCATGGCGGAAGGTGGTAGATGCGGTCTCTCACCCTTCAAGATGTTTTCGATTGTTCACAGGTATAGGCCCTATTGTACATATGCGCGACTGAGGCGTAAAACCGATTAGTCCAGAAGCTGATCACCAGAGCAAGGATCCCTCTTGCCTCAGAATCTCATACTTTGTTTACTTTGCATTCACTTCGAAGAATCCGAGCTTAGGGATTATATCAAAATACTTCATCTTAAGTGGTGAAGTATGAGGGTACATGAACGATCGAACGAAGCACCAGGTGCACGCAGTAAGCGAAGCTAACCTCGAAGCGGTTTAGTTTTGTGTCTAACTCGTTCGGAAAAGAGTTGACGGAGGCAAGACCCATTCCAATTGTTCCCACTTGCAACACCAGCCTTCGAATGGATTGAGCCTATGGATCAGGATGTTAGAATGCGCAGTAAGGAAACGCCGCACTAACAGTGTGGCACGATTTCAGGTAACCGAATTGGAAGCGCGCCGCACGAAAAGTCGTCCTTCGGTATGCAACAAAAGCATTAATTTGATTCAGAATTTACGCAGACTCAATGTTGGTTTCCATCCTGAATGCAGTCCTTTATAATTCCTGCTGTTGCTTTGTTTCGGGTCGCTCTTGCTTCGCCATCACGTCGCTTGAGAACGATGATTATATATGTATATGGTGGAAGGCCTTTTTCTTTCCTGCATCCAAGCACATACGTGATCTCGTTAGCATAGCTTTCCACAAAGCTTTTATCTCTCTCTTTGAAATCAAATCTTATCTATTCATTCATTCATAATGGTTCGTCAATCGGTGGTCTCCCTTCTGGTATTAAGTGTTCTAAGCTCTCACGTCTATCACGCGTACGCCGTGAATTTCTTGTGTCTCTGGTGTTGTAAGGACCCTGGTGATGAGCCTCCAAATCCTCCAGCAAAGCCCGCAGACTATCGTCAATGCAAGAATCGCCCAATTGGTCCCGGTAATGAAAAGTGGGCACCAGATGGTGGCTGGGCTTGTGACCAATCGAAAGTCGATTTTCCCACAGTCGAGGTACGTCATTTTAGGTCTATAGATCTCTTTGCAGGACCGAGTAGAGATGCAAGACAATGTATATAGGGGTAGTGCGACCTAGAGACCTCCCACGTGCTCTCCAACTATGTCCTAAGACCACATCATCGTCCGAGATAGGCAACGCTGACTCCAAATCAACCAACAGTGCCTTGCCGCCGACATGAAAGCTTGCGGAAACGTGGGGACAAATTCAGTGTTTTATTCTTTCGGGGCTCGTACGAAAGATGCGAAACCCTTTCGTGACTCGCTGGACCCTCAAGGAACCATGTTCAACGACGCGCTAGACGCCGCTTACGTCGAAAACGTGATCCAAGTGGCGGAGTCCAAGTATTCGATGGCGGACGATGCGAACAGTGGAACCGATGGTCCTAACAAAGGCATGAACCGGCAAGACATTTACATTGCGCGTGCCCTCGAAGCTTTTTCCCAGGTCTCGACGGACACGGCCTATGTTGTTATTCTCGACTATAATGGCGACCCACAAGCCAACGCAGGAGGGCAGAAGGGCAGAAGGGAGCCTTTCAAAATCCTCTTCCTCTCCACCTTGATACCACGGGAAATCCTAACGTAGACCTGTGGCTCCTTTACGAATTGCCAACCTTACAACGCAACGTATGTACCTTCCGCAGTCCCTTCCCCTTGATCAGAGCGAAGGCATGTCTCCGGTGTGGGAATGTCCGAAGAAGATCTAATGGCTGAAGTCCATCTCCAATCGCTAACGCATGTTTCTTTATCAGACCGAAGTTAAGCAAATCATAAGCGTTGATCTAGAGCACACATCGCCAGACCTAACGGACGAAGGCGTTGCCCGATTCACGAAAATCGGCCCTCCTCCATGGTCCCAACATCAAGACTGGGTAAAAAAGGACGATGGGACAATCGACAACGAACGCCCAGCTAGCAACGCCGGGCAGCTACTTTTGCCTGAGCCTAAACCTGCTGCAGCACCTGCACCACCTCCTGGACCTGCCGGGGCCAAATATAGATACAAAAGAGATGAGCCCACAGCCTGTCCAGCTGACGGGCCGGCTAGTTCTGCGCCAGCAATCACTGCTCCGCCGGCGGCAAAGCCATCTTGCGATCATCAGGACTCGACAGTATGTACATTTGAGCTTCGATGCTTGTCTAGAGGTAAATATGCTGATTTTCAACATCAATAGCCCGAAGTGGAATCCGAGTATTGAGGGGTCCGTGACTTTACCCGTGCTATCAGCGTCTCCAGGTGCTCTGAATGACCCCACGAAAAGGTGTGTCCCGCCATGAACATATATTAGTTGGATGTTCACTAAGGGTCCTCTGCTCAGCTGTGACTACGCGTCCCTTCCGGATGCTAAAGCACAAATCACAACAGCTGCTCCTCCAGAGCCGCTGACTACCAACTCTGCTAGATGTGAAGTCTGCTCCGTAGCAGGCAAAAACAACCAAGAGTGCACTACAATGCCTAATTGCCTCCCACAAACGCCCAAAGCCTGGGTGGAGGTCGGAAATTCTGCTGTGCATGTTGGAACCTTAACTTCAATGGCATTGTCTTCCTCAACCTCCAGCGCCCTTGCGAGCATCTGTCCTCAAGTAACCCAGACTGCGAGCATGACGAATTGTACCGACCAGACAGTGAAGATTGATGGAATATGGTAAAAGGATCCCGAAGATGATGAATTGAACAAGGCAGGCCAGCTGGAGGTGAAAGTTACCGTAGGCCAGTATGTATTCCGACACGGCCCGCGCTTGGTTGGGTCTACAAGAACGCGACGGTCCTGGTGCGAACAGAGCCGAGGAAACTATGACCATGTGCCAGGCGACCAGATTCGCGGGCGTGCAATACCTCCCGCCATACTGGAAAGAATGCGACTACCCTTGCAAGCCGGAAAATAACTTCATGTGGCTGGACACGGAACGGGATTTCAACGTGGCTCCGGGCGCAGGATTTGCTTGCGACTCCATCAATGGACTTATCATGCGCTCGCCGTGGTTGCGCCTGAATTCGCTATCGAGGATGTTGAGTTGGGAACGGCGATTGATGCTGCGTGCAAGGAGGCGATTCAGAATGCGAACAAGGGAGGGGTCCCTCGAATGTCGCGGTACAAGGGCTAGGAATCTATCTCGAGATGGATGCGATATGCTCAGCTTAGTTAGACCTTCCTTGGCGTCGGCGTTGGGGGCGGGATGATGGGAATCGGACGATGTAGAAGGTGGGTGTCTGCTATGACTCGGGGAACGCTATATTGATTATTTCTTCCCCTTGACCTGAAAGCCTCAGTTGAGGAAGTAAAGCAGTGGGCAAGTCGCTCTTCTTTTTTCATGTTTTACCTTGTCATGAATCCGAATCTAGTTCATTTTCAATTCCCTTCTTTCCATATGTCCTTCAAGCAAATCGCCATTATCTATTCTATTATTGTCTCCAAATTAACTCACTTAAGGCGCTACCGCTCTCGTCGGCGTATAGTCGGACTACTTTTCTTAGACTTAGAAGTTTACTAACGTATACTTCGAATCCCAGGAAGTGGCCGGGCCAGGCAGCAAAGTTTGACAATGTGTGCTGCGTCGTGCACTGCCGATCGCAACGACGCTCGCCCGTCTTGTACGATCATAGAGACGGCCGCTCACCCCGGTTCTGCATGTGTGGTGAGGTCGCCCGCAGATATCTATCATCATGGCGGGCGCGCGGGAATCTCTTCACGAGTTTTCGATAGCGTCCCGTATAGTTTGGTTTTCGTCCTCGAAATATGTCTCAGATGCGTTCCTGGATATGCTGGCCGTAAATTGTGAGCTGTTTTGCCTTCCAAGAAAAGACAGTCTGAAGACTCTACTGATGCTGGGGTCGACGTTTGCAATTCAGCACTGAGGATTGATTGAAGCGGGTTCACCAGCTGCAATGAATGCGGCTGAATGCCCCCCCCGTGACGACCTGCTTCCTATGTTGAGCTAGTGGTGGAGTGGTATTATCGGAATAGTGATGATGGCAGGAGGGTTTTGGTGCAAGGCAATGAGGTTAGAAACGACGAACAGCCAACGGATGTGAACAATAGAGATGACAACGATGCCCCCGGCCGCGTTATCTCTCTTTTATTTCATCGGATACCAAACATCTGGATAAATGCGAGGCGAGTCCCGCCTGGAACAGCGTGCGAATGCCCTCCCGTGATTGCAGATCGCAGTTCGAAAGGCATGAGCTGGCACTTATATCGCTTTCATACGGCAGAAGCTTGTTCATGTGGCTTTCGATCTCTAACCATCATATTCATCTTACACCCCCAAGCGGGAGACCACACACACATACGGGCCTAGTGGAGGATTCGCCTGCTTCGTCTTTGTGCATGATGCAGCTTTCACCCGGCCACAATCATATCTAGTTAGTTCGCGGAAAATAGGGGAAATCTACCCCCGTCCCATTTCCAAAACTTCATTTGACTTGCAATATCCGAAGCCCAAAAGCATTCCCACAGTCCCACATCTCCTCTCACATTTCATCAATCCATCAGTAAGCGGTGCTTCAAAGTTTGGCATCTCGCAGTAAAACACCCCTCTCTTTTGCAAATCATCCACGTCCCCCCCAGTCCATCTATCATCCTACATACCTGCCTTCCGCCGGCCTTTCTTTTATTTTACAAAATACCAGCCCACAACCCATCCATGCCCGCCTTAGCCCTCCGTCTGCCTCGTCCCTTTTTTTTCTTGTTTTTGCCTTCTCGAGCTTTATGACACACGGCAATGCTAACGCAGAAGCCTGGCCCGCAGCGTAAACGCTCAGCGATGCGAAACTTTTTCCCCCAAGAGGGAGTCGCCAACAAGGGCTCTTGACCGCGGGGGTTCGAAACGATTCCCCTTTTTTTTTTTTCATGGAGCTTTCTTATGCGCGATGGATTTTAAAGCCAATTTTTCGAAGCAAAATGCGAGAATAAACGTGGTAGCGTAGCAGAGATGATGACAAAAGTCGGATTTTGATCAGTCCCCCCTTTTTGCCGAACACCAAAAGACGGGTACTATCCCGCGCAACAACCTCCATCGCCAACCCGCAGATGTGAGCGATCTCGAAACGGGGAATATTCGGGAGCGAGAGAGAGAGAGAGAGCGCGGGGGGTAATGGTGATGTATTCATTCATTGTATGATTTTACTTTTTTCTTTTTTTTGGGGGGGGGGTAAAGACGGCAAAGCTCAGTACCATCTCCAACGATCCGCGCGAAACATGTACATCCCTATCCAGCATCCACCCTCCCCCTCACGTTACCAAAAAAAACCCACCTGCTCCCTCCACCCTCCTCACCCCACCCCAACGTTCCCCCTCTCCTTCCTCACCAGCCAAGATCCCACCAATCCACCACGAAGACACCACCCCCAAACAACAACAACAACGCCCCCCACCTCTCCACCACCCAACAAAACAACAACAACAACGCCCCCCACCTCTCCACCCACCTCTCCACCACCTCTCCACCTCTCCACCTCTCCACCAACCCTCCATCCATCCAGTCCCCAAAAACCCTCCCCTTCCCGCACCAATCCAAGTTTTTCTTTCTTTCTTTCTTTCTTTCTTTCCCAACGGGCGTACAGTACAGTACGTACTCGCACGCCTGTCATCGTCATTCTCCCGAGACGAGAGAGAGAGAGAGAGAGGGAAAATCCATCTTTTCCCAAGCAATAGGCGCGCGGGAAAGGCATTTCCAGCTGGGGCCAGACTCAAGTACCATCTCCAACGATCCGCGCGAAACATGTATATCCCTATCCATCCCCTCTCCCCCTCAAGTTACGAAAAAACCCACCTGCTTCCTCCACCCACCTCACCCCACCCCAACGTTCCCCCTCTCCTTCCTCACCAGCCAAGATCCCACCAATCCACCACGAAGACACCACCCCCAAACAACAACAACAACGCCCCCCCCCCTCCCCCCCCCCTCCCCCCTCTCCACCTCTCCACCACCCAACCAACCAACCAACCAACCAACCACCCAACCAACCAACCAACCCTCCCTCCCTCCCTCCCTCCCTCCCTCCGATCCCAAAAACCCCCACCTTCCCGCACCAATCCAAGTTTTTCTTTCTTTCTTTCTCAACAGGCGTACAGTACGTACTCTGTCGTCATTTCCCCGAGGCGAGAGAGAGAGAGAGAGAGAAAGAGGGGAAATCCATCTTTTCCCCATCAACCGGCGCGCGGGAAAGGGATTTCCAGCCGGGGCCAGGGCGCGCAATCATGCTATCAACACCCCCGTTTTTTTTTTCTCACACCCGTTTTATTTGACCTGACCTAGATGAGGTGAGCGGGGGCGCTGGGAGCGTGTATGGCTGCTCGGGCGTGCGGATGTTTTTTTCTTTTCTTTGGGAGATGGAACGACTAGGAGGTATTTAATCCGTGTTCGCGTAACCCTTTGACTTTTCCAGAAGCAGGGTTTTGCGCGGGGGGAATGTCGGGTTTGAGAGAGGTGGATAAGGGAGGGGGTTTTTTTTCTCTTTTTCGTTCGGGATGCCGTTTGCGACGCTGAGGGTGAGTGGTGTGGGGATAGGATGCTGAGGCGTTGAGGCGGGTGTTGGCGGGGTTCTGGTTGGAGGGTGTTGGCGGGGTTTTAATGTTGGTTGGGGTGTTATGGGGAGGTTGTGAAAGGTGAGGTCGAGCCGGGGGAGAGGAGGTGTGTAATTTGAAATGTGTAGATGGGGAGGGATTCGGTGGCTCCTTCTCAAGGTCGAGGGTTTTATGGGAATTTTTCCACATGGGGGCTGGGGATGGAGGAGGTGGATGGGGGGGTGAGATTGAGGTGGGAGAGGGTGGGAGATGTGGGAGAGGGGGGTGGGGAGGGGAGGAAGGGAGGAAGGGAGGAAGGGAGGGAAGGGAGGAAGGGAGGAAGGGAGGAAGGGAGGAAAGAGGGAAAGAGGGAAAGAGGGAAAGAAAGAAAGAAAAAGCAGTTAGGGATTGTGATGAAAGGGAAAGAAAGGGGTAGAGAGAGAAGCGGAGGGGCAAAGTGGCGAGAAGGGATAGCGAGTAAATTCTGCGGTTCAGCTTCCTCATCAAAAGCAGCAACCGTTCCCCGCACCCCCACCAAGCCCCAAAGAAAACAACATCCCCATGAAACCCCCCTCACATAACCACCGCAACATGGTCATCCATAAACTGATCGATATTCCCCAAAAAGCACGCCGCCACCACGCTGACGGCCCCAAACGCAATGCTCGTCAAATACACCCACTTGTAGCTCTCCGCAAACGCCGTCTGGCCCGCCGCCACCACCATCCGATACGCCGTCTCATTGCCCTTGATGCCGGGGATGAGCTTGAGCTCGTCGAGCAAGGAGGCGCCGGTGAGGGCGATGGCTTCGCCGATGAGGGTGGTGTTTTTGATGCCCAGGTGCAGGGCCATGGTGCCGCCGATGTAGTGTTTGGCGTTGGGGACGAATTTGTTGATGAAGACGTTGTAGTAGGTTGTGTAGCCGATGGAGCCGCCGATGACGCGGATGGCGAGGGTGAGGGCGGCGACGGTGGCGATGAGGTCCTGTGGGGGGGGTTTAGTAAAGCGAAATTTCGGGGAGGGATTCGTTGCTTGGGGGAACCTACGTCTGGGCAGATGATGGTGGTGATGATCGAGGCTGGAACGACAATACCGCCAATGCCGATGCCGGCGAGGACAAGGAGACCCCAGACTTGGTAGAGGTTGTCGACGCTGGCGACGGCGAGGCCTCCGCATCCTAGAGACGGTCAGTCTTCGCCTCCTGTGATCGAAAATGTTGTTGGAAGAGGTTGTTACTTGCCAGCTGTCATCAATATAGACGAAATAATCAGTAGCTCCTTATTATGACCCCGGAACACGCTGAGCAACCAAAGCACAACAAAAGCGCCTGTCAAGATACTGAATCCAATGGGCAAACCTCGGATTCCGACACCAACTGGGTCTTGGCCGTAGACGTTAAACGCCTGCGTGGGCCAGAAGAGCAAGACGGAGAAAAAGTTTGCTCCGGAGATGAAGGTGATGACAAGCGTAAGGATGAAGATACGGGGGTTCTGCTTTAAGCGAGAGGGAAACATGGGGAATTTGGCGAATTTCCATTCCCAGATGAAAAAGGCGGCGATGAGACCCACTCCGATGAGCAGAGGGGCCAGAACGTGAGCGGATCTCCAGGCATACTACGACCAGTCAGTGGTTTCAGTGTTTTTGCAATTGCCAGCATACCTGGTATCCTCCCCATTGAAGTCCTATGTTGCATTCAATCAGCTACGACCGATAAAAAGTACTGAGTCGAGGTACTCACCTGCCATGAAGAGGACCATTCCAGAGACGCTTAATAAACCCCCAACGAAATCAATCTGACGAATCGTCTCCATTGTAGTCATACCTAGAGAGTTCACTCTGGGCGGTGGATGGTAGAATATCACGGTCATGACCAGGCCCACTGCGTTCCAGACACCACAGAGAACGCCGCAATATCTCCAACCAGAACTCGAGGCAATCAATTGCGCCCACAATACTGAAGGGCAAAATGGGATGATGGTGAAGACCAGGATGGCGACGTACTTGCCACGCTTTCGAGTGGGAGCCAGTTCGGACGTTACCGCCAATGCCGTAAGTTCCAAGATACCAGCACCTATACCAGCCATGGTCATTCCACCTGTGATTGCATCAGTATGGATTCGTCGACTTGGCTTGGTGGGCTAACCGATGAATGGGTTCATGGCCTTTGCAGTCGATGAAACGATCATTCCAAGGACGACAAACATCGCACCAGTGATAGCCACCCATCGGCGACCCATGATATCCGACATGGACCCAACAAAAGGGCAGACACCTGCGAGGGCTAGAAGGTATGCAAGGACCTTGTTTGAGATAAGTATGTGGATCCTCCGAGAGTACTTTCATGGCGACGTACAAACCAAATCCATCGATCTGCTCCACCGATATCTCTATATATGTAGGGAGGAATACCACCTGAATATGGTCAATGATGCGCGTGCAAAGGCTGCTGCGGATGATTTACCAAAGATGTAGACAGGAATCTGCGAGCCAGTCCAAAGGAAAGCCATGGCAACCAAGGACATGATCCTTTTCAAGGACATCTTGTATCGCCATCAGCTTCCGATCTTTGCTAATGTGTAGAATATCGTACCGGTGGCTCATGCTCATGATCTTCGCCTTCGACAAATGTCCCTGGAACCCAGCTCTGTCAATGTCCTTCCAACCGAGGAACCAGAGCAGTCGAAGACCTACGCAAGCCATCCTTTTCATAGTAATTGGCATGTCCCGGCACTCTTTCGTTTGTACGAATGGCCTCTATATGGGCACCAGCACCTTCTTTCTCCACATCGGCTGGCGAATGCGCCGAGCCATCGGAGCTCGTTTTCATGTTGGGAAGAGGGATACAAGGATGGAGCACAGTACTGCGGCTGATAGATATTCCTCACCAGTCGAGGTCCAAGAACGCGGGCAAGAGAGATGGCAATGTAGGTGGGATGGGATGGTGAGTAGAGAAAACGAAGATTGTGACTGGATGCGCTTGGGTATCACGTCGACCATGAGGATATGGAGAAGCCCAATCGATCGTACACACAGCAATTGAGAAGGCATGAGGAAAGCGTACATATATATGCAGCCCGAGGAACCTTTGATCATGCAATCGATCCCAGCTAGATACAGTGCTGCAAGTACAGGCAAGATGCAGAAACGGCATTGGCTTCCCGGTCCAGATCTTCCACCCAGAATATGCAGCGGTAGATCATAATGGCCCATGGAAACTAGAGAGTAGCCAGGGTGTTATCCAACGCTTGGGGCCGGAGACAACAACAACAACCTCATAGACGGCATCACATTATTTGAACTGGAGGTACTGTACATGATTGGTGCATGGTAGACTGAAGCGCACTGCATGCACGGTCACTAAAGTAGTACGTGAAGGGTAATAGAGTAGTACTATTCCGTACAGGGTGTTTTGTTTGTTTGGAGCATGGCGGGGGGCCAGAAGGTGGCTGCTGCGGGGTGCTGTCAGAAGATGCGCTTGTCGGTGTTGGGCTTCTTCAACCCTGACCCTTGACCCTTGACCCTTGCCGCCAGAATGCGGGGAACCGAGGCTCATTCTGCCCACGTGTAGCGTTCGCAGTAAGGTACAGTAAGTCGTTGGAGAGTTATATTATATTAGGTTCGATTCCTAACAGCGCTGGTACAATGGTGTTGTGGTTATCTTTCTTCTTTGCAGTACTTAGTAGACAGTACCTACTTAGTGAACATCCACGGTCGAGAGAGAGCACCGTTGCTTTTGCGGCTGATGGTGGGAGGCAAAGGGAAGCCTTCATCTTCATGATCAACCTGATGGATGGGTGGGATGTGGTTACACAAAGCGGGGTCGTTCGATCCTCAATGCATTGATATCATTGATATCATTGATACCATTGATATTATTGCTTGTTATTCTTATCCCCCAGATTAATTAATTGGAGCTCGTCCAGACGTGCATCTTTCTTTTTCCGATTTGATTGCTGATGTCGTCAGGGACTTGTGTCCTTTTATCTTTCTTGCGGGCTAGAGAATAGTACATGTTCATTATCGTCGATAATCGGCACTCGAGGTGCATTTTACCTCAGGAGTAGATTGCGATGAGAAACCTGTCGTCATCTGGAATCCTGATAGCAAGACGCACAGTCCGTGTGCGTGGTTATTCATGGTTAGCAACGACGCGTGTGCGACACAGACCTTACTTATGTCCTCGACCGCAAATGGCCGCTGACATATCACACACTCAGGTCCCTTGCCATACGTGATCCGAGCCAATGCGATGGATCTTTATTCCTCTTCGCTGATAAGAACGTACCTCTTTCGGTCCTTCACATACGCTGTACTGGTTCTGTTCTTCGGAATTTTTCTGTTGAAAATTTCTTTGCGCTGGATTCCGACTTTTTCGATTTGGACATGGAAGTTGTTTTGGCGCTGGTGACCTGGACCCCAGGGGATATGTAAAATGGTTTCAATACTTGGCGAATTGGTACAGAAAGAGGATCATATGTACGAGAAGGAAAATCCAACCTCTGCCTCCTTTGCCCTTAGTCCTAATCCATCGCTCACCCCACAACACCGACCCTAGCTCCCATTCTCAGCCCCCTCATCAAATCTACGCACCCCCTGAAATCGACCCTTGTCCTATCTGCAGGCATATACTCGCCACTGGCGATACACAGCACCTGCATGCCTCTGGCGTACGCCAACCCATGCAGCAATTTAGGCGTGATGAGGAAATACTGACTTCCTCCGTTTCCCTTTTCTTCGTCCGCGGCCTCACCCTCCCCATCGACCTCGTTTTCTAGCCCTTGCGCAGACGCCTCATCGCTACCACAAGCGATTGCCACCATCCGCTTATGCACCAGTCGCTCGTTTCGGGGGTCCATACCTTGGTTGATTTCGTCAACGACACGAAAAGGGCTTCTGGTCAGAGCCTGCAAGCTCATCAGATAGAATATGGTGGATACAGCACGCTCTCCGCCGGATTGTCGATGGGAGTCCAGGGTAGTAAGAGGTTCGGATTCTCTGAGAATACACGGGTCAGTCGACTGCGAGAGTAGGGCAGTGAAAAAACAGGAAACATACCTGAACTTCACCTGGATCAGAATGGCCCACTGGTCAAAGTCCTGTTCATCTTTGAATATGCCCACTTCGCCGGCACAATTGATTTGCTTCATGTTGAAGGAGAACGAGTCGCTGATCCTCTTGACCAGCTTATCCAGCTCTGGCTCCCACTTGTTCCTAATCTCCCTTATCTTCTCGTCAAACTCGTCGAGGCCATGCTTGAACTCTTCAAGTTTCGCTTTGAGAGCGTCTATGCGCTTCTGCCTCTGCTCGAACTCTTTGATCACTCCGCCGTTACCTTCATGCATAAGCTCCAGCCTAGCCTTTTCACTATCAATCTCGTTCTCAAGCTGCTCGAGGGTCTGACCTTCGGGTAAAGCTTTCCAAAACTCCTGCAAAGCTACATCGGGATTTGCCAGCAGAGCTCGACATTTACGGAGAACAGCACGAGCTTCCTCCTGAGCAGCGTCAGTTTGACGAGCCAGTTCGTTGACCTCACTCTGTTTGGCCTCAAGGAGCGCTTTAACATCGCTGTTGCGGGAAATCAGGATCTCGAGATCGGAAGTAGCCTCTATAAGCATTAATTCGGCCTCATGAAGGGTATTGTGGGCGTTTCTCAGATTCTCAACGGCATCCGCGTAATCCAGGGCGGCTTGGACGCTTTCGAAGGTTGCCGCATCGTGTTGATCTGATATGTCCTGCACACGCTGCCTCGTGCCTGTCAATAGTTCTTGAGCCGTGGCAAGCTTATCCTCGTTTTGGGATAGCTTTGTAGGAAGTGCTTTGAACTCGCCGAGTATTTTTTGTTTGGTTGCTTTGTCCCGCTGCAAAGTTGCTTGGTCCTCTTCGTTTTGTTGCTTCTCCCCTCTTAGTCGCACGATCTTCGCTTGCGATTCTTCGATTTCTCTTTTGTAGGATTTGACCTCTTCGCCCCAGCCCTCAATATTTTCCTGAAGCTCTCGTTTCACTCGTAAGTCTACCGGCTGATCTGTCCAAATACGCGCTTTCCTTACATCACGTACTTGTGTGGATGTTGCGCTGGGCCCATACTCTCTTCGGCGGACAATCTTGTAACTTGACTTGCTTGTGACCCAGCTCTCGATGGGACTGTTCTGAAGAAGCTCATACTGCTGGCTGGTCGTGTCTCGTAGAGAGATTGCAGTTAGATGAAGTCTTATATCATAACAAAGACTGGCCAGTACAGGCTCAGGCCCGGTAAGATAGTCCAGAGCCCATCCTTCAAAGCCATATCGCTTCGTCTCTTCAGGGTCGATAGTGGGGCGGAATTCGTCCAAACGACCTGTCATCGTTCTGATGTTGACTTCGGATAGTTTGAGGTGACCATGGAGCTCGTCTGAAAGCTTTTTGAAATCATTGTTTGTTTGGACAGTAAACGAGAGGAGGTTGTTCTTTTGGAAGAGCGTCTCAACCAAGTCAACGTATCTTGGATCCGTTACAGCGCATTCCACTATCGGAGGGCCATAAATGGTCTTTTCAAATTCATTCTGATGTTGTTGGATCCATTCCCAAGCCCGAGATGTATCCCGTGATATTTGGGCTAGTTTGCTGTTCTGTTGTCCGGCTTGAGATTCGAGGTCTTCGAGGTCACTCTTTGCTTGCTGAATTCGTGCTGATTTTTGTCTTCCACGCGTGGCTAGACCCTCCTGAGTTCTTTTCAATTCCGTAATCTCTCTTATATTCTCGTCAATTAGTCGGCTTTTTTCCCTCTGTAATTTGTTAGCCAGGTAAATCGGTCCATTGCACGGTGAGACACCTACAATTCGCTCGTTGTACGAAGATACATCAAGATCAGGGGGCGTTTCTTCCATCTGCTTCTTCAACCCTCTAATGACCCCGTCGAGTCTAGCTATTTCCTTCCTAGTCTCCTGGCTACCTTTACGTTCTGCGTCTTTGGCGTTGCCAAACTCCACGGTCCGATCGTGCAAATTATTCAGCTTCCGATCAATACCATCTGCCGCTTGCTCTGACATTTTCATCATACGAGTCCGTTCATTGACAACAGTCTCAATTTGCTGCCGATAGAGCTGCTTCGCATTGACAGCTTGTAGGGATGGCGCAATCTCATCTTCTAGGTTCTTCAGTTCATCAGCAGCGACTTTCCTCTTGTCTTTCGCTTCCTTGTGCTTCAGCCGTGCCCCTCGGTACTCCGCAAACGGCTTGGAAGCTTCCATCATCTTGACGCGGTCCTTGATTGCCTCTCGTTCTCGCATACGTTCCACATCTGCTTCCTGCATGCGTTGACGACCTTCAAGATTGGTAAGCGTGTCCTGATCCGATATTTGGCTAGATTGGAGTTCCTTTTGGTGTCGTCTAAGCTCTTTCAGGCTATCGTGCATATCTAGCATTTCTTGTGGCGCCACAGCTCTTTGAGTAGACCGCAAAAGTTCGACAGGCGTCATAGCAGCAAACTCTACGACTTTGTCTTGTGGAAGGAATTGGCATAGATTGTCGATTTGTATGGAGAACGATTTTGCAAGATCGAGAACGCCTTTCTTCGACGATGGTTTGCCATTTATCGAGAAATGGCTTTTGTTGCCTTCGCGCTTAATGCTGCACTGTATGATTGGGTTTCTCTTATACCGTTTACCGTCTCCTGCAAGTTCTATCTCGATCATGGCTTCTTGGCAGCCATGTTTAACAAATTCGGAGATATCTTTCGCCCGGCCAAGATGCTGCACCACATCAGTATGTCTCAATCCACAACCCGCAAGGATTATAGGGTTACCTGAGGGCTCCATCCCAGGCCGAGGCAGATCGCACACACGAGTGTACTTTTACCCGTACCATTCGGTCCAATAACCATGTTTAGGCTGGGGCCTGGAAGAAACTCTACAGCCGTGTAGGTAACAAAGTTTTCAAGCTTGACCCTGACGATAGATCCTGGCTGGTGTTTTCTACGAACACCTTTCGAGCGCAAAGCTTCCTCCTGTAGGCCGGTATTTTGATGTGAATTGCAGCCATTTCTTTGCTGGGAGGGAGACGCGTCGCCATTATGGTTAAGACGAGCTCGCTTATTACTTGCTGAGCTGGTCGCTGAGGGTGTTGCGATGCCTGGAGATTCCATCCATTCAACTCCATCAGATTCATTGTCTCGCCGTCGCCGTCGAGGTGTTGTCGCCGAAGGCATAATGTGCTTTCTAATTTCTAAAACCGTGGATTCTGGGATTGGGTAACGCGACGTGCTTGCGCTAAAATTGGCGATGAGGGTAGTTTCGATTACATAAGCGCTTCAAGAGAAACCGACAATGCCGGCGTCCGTAGAAATATCTCCAGTTAGAAGAAGTCTGAAGCAAGACACATCTCGCAGCGCAGCAAGCTTTGTTCCTACCAAAGATATATATCTTACTACGTTCTTTATAATCTAGTTCTGTTTTCCTGCACTTTCAGTTGACGAATGTTACGATGTTTGCTCATTATTTGCGCATACAAAGTAAATCTCATAACATGAATATCAGATTCATGATCTATTTTATTTATACTTTAAAACTTTTGAATTATTGTTCTTCAATGTAAATTGCAACGAAAAAGCCGAATTCGATAATGTTGACCTAAGTCTGATGCTGATTAACACAAGACTTCTCGAAAGATATCGCAAATTTTCGATCAATACATTAGTAACATTACAATAAAAGAAATAGAGAAATTCGATGAGTACATTGATCTTTGCACAGCCCTTCGTTACTGAGGATGCCGTGTTATAGACAAGAAGATCACAGATTCGATCTTCTACGTTGACGTCAAGACGGGAAGGATTGCGGAATATTCTGAGAATCGTTCTGCGAGACGTCAACGGGATCTGTCTAAGAGAAGACAAGCCAACTGTAATGAGCCATCTGAAGAGCTCGAAGCCTTGAATTCGTCTCTGATGCCAATCTAGGCGGAACAGAAACTTGCGGTACAATCGCCTCACTGCGCTAAAAAGAATACCGATGCAGGGAAACAAGCAGCTTATTGCTTAATTTAGGGAGCCAATACCCGTACACCCCCCTGGCTTACATGTACACCCCCCTTTGCTTACACGTACACCCCCTCGGGGAAACCTGAAATTTCCATTGCGCATCACTCAGTTACACACCAAAT